>Ga0335080_10000700_pt1 | contig 31383 bp, 24 predicted proteins | sample Lox_Sample_34_FD_206720 | JGI IMG/M metagenome (GOLD analysis project Ga0335080, IMG submission 206720) | Soil microbial communities from Loxahatchee National Wildlife Refuge, Florida, United States - Lox_Sample_3.4 | ecosystem: Environmental > Terrestrial > Soil > Wetlands | place: USA... | reverse complement strand
AGTCTTTTCCAATTAAAGAATGAGACGGAAGGAGCCTGCACAGAACTTCCGGATGGCCCAGGCCTAATCATGATTGCCCACAAAGCACTCATGAATCGCCGCGTCCGGAGCTTCGCCCCATTTGGCCTTTTCCAGGTCCGCCTCGTTTAGCTCGACAAAGTTGAAGTCGATCGCGCCGTCCGGGTGAACGGTTCCCCGCAGAAAACCGTACACGTTCGTCGTCGATGCGCGATCGGCCTGGATCGGAAGCTTGTAGCGGTGCGCGCCCGCCGTTCCCACGATCCATCCCGGCACCACCTTGCTGGTGTGCTCCTTCCAGTAACCCGTGTTGAAGACGTTGGGCGAGTAGTAATGCGAGTGGCTGGCGATGATATACACGTGCTTGCCGGCGGCCTGCGCGTCGTACATCCAGCGATAGACCAGCTCGCCGGTGCGCACGCCAAGATCCCAATCGTCCATCGCATGTTCCGCGCCGGTCGAGTGGGGCAGCGCCTCGTGCATCCCGGCGATGATGGTGCGGACGCTGGAGCGCGGATCGAGGTCGCGGTCGAGAACCGAGCGCAGCCAGTGCAGCTGAGCGCTTGTGAACTCCTCGTGGGTTGCGTTGTCGAGCGTGATGAAGTCCACGCCGTTATGGACCCAGTGATACCAGGGACCGAGTGGCGCCCCATCGGTCCCGTCTGCCTTGCGTTGCCCGGCAATCTCGGGCCGGTCCAGCAGCACCGAGAACTTCGCTGTGTACCCGTCGCGCGTCATCGGCGCCACCGTCTCGTGATTGCCCCGCCCGAGGAATACCGGCACGGATCCGAACGCGGCGATCTGGTGAGTGAGGAAGTCGTCCCACGCACGCTGCTGATATTCGGCTTTCGACATGGGAACGCCGGGCGTCCCCATCGCGATCATGTCCTCGTCCTCCGACGACATCCGGCGAAAGTCTCCCAGGTGCCAGTAGAACGCATCGTTCTCCGCCTTCACTCTCGCGGCAATGGCCGGCATCACGAAGTCGCCGCAGTTGCGGCTGTCGCCCGACACCGCGAAGGTCCACGTGGTATCCGCGTTCTCCGGCGCGCCGCCATGCGAGGCCGCGACCGCCAAAACGACCAGAAAAACAGATATCAGGAGCAGGAGAGGGACCTTATCCCTGGACATGCATTCAGCATACGACGCCGGAAGAGACGGCATAGCGGAGATGCGTTTGAATCAGGGGCACGACTTCAGTCGTGCCGCAAATGCCGCAAAACCGGGGAGGGCTTTAGCCCCTGAAGGATGCTCTTCCAGGGCTTCAGCCCTCGTTCGGTGTTTCCGCAGCCTCTGAAGACTGACGACTGACAACTGGAAACTGCGCGTCAGCGTGTGATTCGAGTCACGGAGGCCGCAAGGTACCGTCCGCTAGCCTCTGGAAGAAGGCGCCACCACAACGGATGTGCGCATAAAGGAGTTTCCTCATATGGCTTATGTAGTGACGGATGCGTGCATCAAGGACTTCGTCTGCGTGGCGGAGTGCGCCACGGCTGCGATCGCGCCCGCAGAGGGCGACCCCAAAGCCGAGGGCGTCTCCCAGGTCTTCATCAATCCCGACGAGTGCATTGACTGCGGTAGTTGCGCCGATCTGTGCCAGCAGGACGCCATCTTCCCCGAGTCCGATCTTCCCGCCGACAAGGCCGGATTCGCCGACAAGAACCGGGCGTTCTTCAATTAGCGGATGGGCGGCGGATTAGATTAGAGGTGCCAGCGATGTTAGCCGCGCTGGCGCCTGCGGCCCGAGTTCGTTCATTGAGCGAGCCAACGAACTCTGCTAACTACTGGTGTTCCGGTTTGGCGGGAGGCGCTGCGTCCGGCGGCGGCGTAACGGAAACACTCGCTGGCTGCGCCTGGGTCGCGGCTGCGGTTTGTCCCGCAGGCGCGTTCGCGGGCGAAACAACCGTGACCGGCAGGGTGAGTGTCTGCACGGTCTGCGGATCATCGCGCAGCTTGAGGTAAAGAACGCCTCCATTCGCAGGATGCGGCACCGCCAGTTGCCCGCCGGTGAAGTCGGGCGGGATCTCCGTCGCATTGGAGAAATCTTCCGCCGCAGAGATCGATGACGCCAGGAACAGGTTTGTGCCGGTCAGAGTGCAGGGCTTGTTGGCCGCGTGCGGGCAGCGGAGGTCCTTGAATCCCGGGATGCGCACCAGCGTGCCCAGCGGCATCCAGTCTCCCGCCACGCCGTTCGGCGAGACCGCCCGGGCGCGCAGCGGACCGAAGGCCGAGGAGCCAAACCGGGCCAGCGGCTCGATGGTTCCCAGGGCTGTCTTGCTGTCTTCCAGCATCAGGCTGCCATCGGCCAGCGAGAGAACGGTGTGGAAGCTCCCGTCCGCCGCCGCCACTTCGATATTCTGGTTGCGAGGGAAGGTCTGGGGAACGACCGACTTGAGAAAGAAAACAAGCCTGGACCCGAGAAGTACGTCGTCCGCGCTGCCCAGGCGGACCGGCGGTGCCTGCGGTGAATCGTCCTGTGTTCCCTTGCTCAGCAGCGTGACCTGTGGCCGGGGCGCATTCACGGTGACGGGCACCTTCAGCTGGCGTCCGTCGCGGAGCAGCACCCTGGCCGTGTATGACTTGCCCGGGTCAAGTTCAAGCGTCGAGCCCTCGGTATTGAGGGTAAGCTGGTCGAAATCCTGGACGCGGGTCAGGTCTGCGGGGGTCCACGTGACTTGGCTCAGGGTCACTTTGGCCACCTCGTCCAGCCGCGTGCCCTTGAGCATTGCCACGCGGTCGCCGGCGATGAAGGTGAGGTGTTCCAGCGATGCGGCCTCGGCGTAGGCATCCAGGTCCAGCGTGTCTGGCTTGGCCACGCCGTACTGATGGATGTCGAGCAGAAGCGTCTGCGGCGTCGCGTCCTTCAGCGGCACGCCCACTTCCAGCACCTCCGGCTTGGCCGCCTTCCACTTGAGTGGAAGCGCGTCCCCGCCCGAGGGTTTGCGCAGCTCGACCTTTTCGACGCATAGCGTGTTGGCTCCCTTGATGTGCAGGGTGTCGTCACGCCCCACGATCAATGCCGATTGATCGTCCGCGGCCACCGCCCACTGTTGCGGCCCGGCAGAAAGCAGGTGGAAGCGCGGTCCTTCCCAGTCGTCAAACCCCCATTTGCCCCGGATCACGCCGGTCAGCTCGCCCGGCGGTAGCGCTGGCAGGGGTTTCTGCAGCACCAGCCCGCCCTTTGCCGGTTCGGCGGCCACAGGGACGTCGACCGGTCCCTGCTCCGTTTCGATGTGCAGCGCGAGATCGTGCGCCAGCTCCGTGGCAAACACCAGCGGTGCGCCTTCGCTCTGAAACACAAGGCGTGGCTTCTGCACGCAGCTTGTCTCCAGGGGGGTGCTGGGGTGGAGGGGCGGCGCCGTTGAGGGCCCGACCGGCGGCAGCGCGATCACCACTACCGACTTGGGATCGCGGAACGAGGGGGGCAGATTCAGGCGCAGGTTAAGGGTGTCCTTCGTCGGTAGCGCCAGCGCCGGGATGTACTGGAAATGCGCTGTGTGGAGGGAGGACAGGATCTTGGCCGTATCGACGATCGCGCCGATATACGGACTGAATTGCCCGCCGCCGCCCAGACTCGAATAGCTGAGCTGGTTCATCAGGTCGCCGGTGGTGCCGTTTGCCAGTTGCGATACCAGCGACTGGGCATTGGTGTCATCCAGAACCAGTCCCTCGGTGTGCTGGACAAGGCAGGGCGCCTGCTGGTCGGTCGGCTTGTCGAAACACTGCTGATCCAGCTTGATGCCCAGCGACCGCGCCGCCGACTCGGCCCGCTCTTTCAGCGTTTTGGGATCGGTCTGGGATGTGACCCTGACCTCGCTGAGGTACGCGTCGAGCCGCATGCGGTCCCAGCTCGCGGCCTGCAGGTCCTGCCCGGCCCGGACAAAGGCTCCAGGCCGATCATGGACCGCCTTGCGCAGGGTGCTGAAATCCCCGCCGGTCTCCGGGACCAGGAATATCAGGGCCTGCTGCGCCTCCTGCGGAACACTCACGAAGACACCTTCGTTCCGGGCCTGGCGTGTCCAGGTGTCCACACGAGTGAACCAGTCTGCGGGCGGGGGATTGGTGGCGCCGCGCAGGAAGGTCACTACCAGGACGTACCGTTCCGACTGGCTTTCGGGAAAATCGGGATGGATCCAGAGGCGATCGCCGGGCAGAAGGTTGGGGGTCTGGCCGATGGGGAGGGTGACATCCCCCCTCTTCACATGAACATCGACCTTGGGTCCGGACAGATCGAACGCCGGGCTGTCGGCCCTTAGTTGAGACACAGCCACAAGCAAAAAACAAATCAGCGGCAAACTACGGCGCATACATCCATTGTACGGAGTCCGATGTTCGAAGCAACGATTCGGGGGCGTGGAACGGACTCGATCCGGGAGGCAGAGTTCCGCCTCCCGGAAGGTGCGGCGACCCGGAAGTACTCAAAATACAGGCAATTTGCCTCTGGATGCGGAGGGACGTATTGTCTATACTTACCGAGGGGATAGTTTCACATTGAAATAGGTAGAACCTTTCTCGACCAACGTAAGGTCTTTTCACGACAAGTAATTATGAATGGGCGCCGGACAAGTTCCGGGGTCTTTTTTTACCTTACATTTAATCGGGAAATGGTGCGGAGCAAGCGTAATCGCGGGCATTCTTCAGACCTGCACAGCGCATGCTTCCATCGCAAAGAGGGCCGACTGGGGGGTCCTGGCACGCCGCAACGCATGCAGGCGAGGGACCGGATATTGGGAGATGCACCTATGAAGTCGCAAAAAGCTGCGCAGAGAGCTATAGACGTTAGTCACCTGACCATTCCTGATGCGGAAGAAATCATCGAAGAAGCCTTGGCCGAGTTATCTTTTTCCCAGGATCCGGGTTTGGTCCGCGCGCTGCGATTCCTGGCTCCTCCGGGTTATCAGGCGATAGTGGAATTATGCAGTGAAAACGGGCGCAGCAAGCGGCGCAATGCCACCGCCGAGGAGTGGTCACCTGAAGAAGACGAGGTGCGTATCTACTTTGAACGGATCGACGAAGGCGAAGCCGCGCCCCGTCCGGTCCGCAGCGCCCGTCCGATTCACGAACCTCGCTCCGAGGGCGACGATGAAAGCCAGGAAGCCATTATGCCCGCCGATCTCGATGCGCGCGTGAAGGAACTGTGCTCCGCGCTTGCCGAGGCGGAACGCGGCGGTCATGCGTTCATCGCACTCAAGTGGTTCCGGGACTCTTTCCTGCCTCGCAAGGCCTTCCGTTGGAACCAGAATCCCGAATCACGCCAGTCGGTGCTGGCCGAAGCCATCCAGCGGGGCGTCGTCCTCACCAGCAAGATCGCCAATCCAAAGACTCCGGCGTACCCCACCACTACCATCCGGCTCAACCGGGCCGAGGCCGGGATTCCGGAAGAAGCGCAGCGCTTCCATCCGGTCTCGATCCAGGGAGAATCCCTTACCGCCGTGATTGAAGAGGAACGGGGGGCCATGTGAGCTGTTACTTCCTCGAAGCCACAGCATTTGCCAAGTTGTTTGTGCGCGAGCCGGGGACCGATACGCTCATCCGCCTGATGGAGACCGTCGAGGACAATCGCAAGTTGATCGCTGCCTCGACTCCGCTGGAAGTCTATGCCGCATTGCGGCGCCGCGAGCGCGCCGGGGCCATCACCGCCCAGGATGCGTCGGCGGCGCTCGAAGTCCTTCGCCTCGAAGCTGCCCGCACCGTCCAGGAGCCGCTGAACCCGGCCGTCCTCGAATCCGCAAGGCAGCTTCTCGACCGCAGCAGCCTGCGCTGGCCCGATGCCCTCCAGCTCGCCGCCGCTCTGGTGGCCCGCGAGATGTTCCAGGGCACCGAGATTATCTTCGTATCCGCCTCCAAGGCGCTCCTCGACGCTGCCCGGGCTGAAGGCCTGCAGATCATGAACCCCACGGTTGAGAAGGAAGTCGTCACAGAGCAGGCCGACCCGGTTTGATCGGTCTCTGGAGATCAGCCGTATACAGGCAGATTCATAAGCGGCCGGCAAAGACGGCGGGCGGAGCCCGCGGTACCGGATTGCGCAGTTTGATTCCGAAACGCATTTCTCGCGGAAATCCACGCACATCCTGCGCCGCGTGTTTGTGCGAAAATCAGAAAAGCCAGAATTCAGTCGCTTATCCGACGCCCCTGCCTGGAGTCCCCAGTCTCGCTGAGGGCGCGGAAAGCGGTGGCCGATTAGAATTACCGCAGTCGCGATCGATCGAAATTCGCCCTGCTTAGACCCGAATCCCGAAGCGGACAAGGAAAGGAACCGATTACAGCGTATGTGGAAACCAAGCCAACCCGAACCACCGTCTCCCCCCGCAGCCCCGCCCGAGCCTGCGCGGCCTGCACCGGCTGCTTCGCCGATCGAGTCCGCAAACCGTGCGGGAGCGTCCGCAACCGACCAGGCCTCCATCAGCAAGGGCCTCTTCATCAAGGGCGAAATCACCGGCTCGGAATCGTTGTTCATCGACGGCAAGGTCGAGGGCAGCATCAATCTGAACGGCAATCGCGTGACCGTGGGCCGCAATGGCCAGGTTTCCGCCAGTATCACCGCGCGTGAAGTGGTGGTCCTGGGCAAGGTGCGGGGCAACGTCACCGCGACCGATCGCGTGGACATTCGCGCCGAAGGCGCCCTCACCGGCGATGTGGCCGCGGCCCGTATCAGCATTGAGGACGGCGCGTTCTTCAAGGGCGGCATCGATATCCGCAAGCCCGACCAGAAGCCGGCCGCCGCTGCGCCCGCCGCTACGCCTGCGCCCGCGCCGCCCGCCGCCACCGTCGCCAAGTAACATGTCTCAATTCGCTGCGTCACGCAGCCCCGGCATGCGCCGGGGCTGTTGTGTCCGCCGCTGAATACGTCCCCGCGCAGGCCCTGTGGACCAGTGCGCGGCTCCAGCCGTGCCGCAGCCCCTGAGATCTGGCGGGAAAAAGCCTTAACCCCTCAGCGCGATAATGGATTCAGTCCCGGCCGCACGCCTGGGCTGTCCTGCCAGGGAATCTCGATGAGCGACTCCGACACGCCTCCCGGACAACACCAGGGGCCAAGCGCAACAGCTCACAGGCACTCGTGCTGGGACGACTGGGATCCTGGCCCGCTGAGCGCGCTGTGGAAGCGCAAGCCGCGCCCCCAAACCGGCGCCGGTGCTCGCCCAGGCTCCAGCCCATCTTCCGCTTGGCGCGGAATTCCAATTTGGATGCTGGTCGTTCTGGGCATCCTGTTGTGTCTCCCCATTGCGGGCATGATTCTCGGCTACCTCTCAAGGCCGCCTGCCGGAACCGCATCCATCACCCCGGACGGAGCCTCGTCCGAGGCGTCCTATGGAAGGATTCCCAAGCCCGCTCCCGGAAGGCCGTTGGGCGCTCCTTCGCAGGCTCCCCCGCCCACCATCGCCCCGCCGGCCCCGGCGCCCCTCGCGCCGGAGAGCCCGCCCCAGATCGCTATACCCCAGCGGCCCGTCGCTCCCGTCCGCACCCCCGTTCCACAGCCTTCGACGCCCGCCCCGCCGCCGCCGGTTCCGGCCGCGGGCAGGACGCCCTTTGCGGCCGTTTCCTACCCCGCGCGCCACGACAAGCACTTCGGCGGAGAGTGTGCCGGGCAGCTCACCCTGAACAGCACCGAGCTGGTGTTCCATTGCCCCGCCGATCCGGGCAGCGGATTCCAGGTCGCAATCCATCAGATCGACTCGGTCGACGACAATGGCATCCGGCTCGTCTCCGGAAAGAAGTACCACTTCACCATTTCCGGCATGGACAAGCGCGCCGAGAGAACGCTGTTCGTCGACTGGCTGAACCGCGTCCGGTGAGGCAGCTCCGGCTGGGCTGGGGAATTACGGTGCGCTAACTTCTTTCACGCGCTTGTTGGAGGGTTCCGTTTTGGCAACTTCTCTACAACCGCGCTCAATCCGATCGGCCTTGTTGCTCAACAGCATTGCGCCCGGGGCCGCGCTGCATTCCTTGTACACCGTCGACGCTGAGAGTAGCATTTAACAACCTGTGACACCTTCTTTACGTGGGTAGCAGAATGAAGGCCAGCTTGCGATTAGCCCTTGTCTGTCTTTGCGCCGTGTTTCCCGCCCTCGCCATCGGGCAGAGTCCTTCAACCTTTCAAATCGATGTCAAGAACCTCGATGCGCACATCGACCATTTCTTAGCCTACGATCAGGAACTCGCGAAGATGCGCAGCACTATCGGGCCGGATGAGGCCGGGATTGTGGACGCCCTTAATCAAGACGTTACTCAAACGACGGATCATCTGATGGCAATCGAAACCATGATCAACATGTTTAATGACATTCAATGCAAACTGGATCGCGACCGGACGCGACCGACACTGCTGCGGTATCTGGGACTCAATTCGGACTATTCAGAAAAACAAGCCAAGCGCGTCACCTCGACTGCCCGTCAAAGCAAGACGCCGGCTATTACCCAGGTAGCATCGAGAATTCAGAATGAGCTGCACGCCTCAATACTGACACTTCAGACGATTGCCATAACAATTCATATCGATGCAAAAGGCAAGTAGAAGGCTGAGCTCGTAGAACCCGAGTCGAGCCATCTAGGTCAACAACGGCTCCCACAAGCGCGTTTGCGCCATCAAGACAGCAGATGACCTGCTGCCGCCCGCCTCACCCCAGCTTCAGCCGCCGCATCGCCACCTGCGGCAGCATCGACCCGGATTTCTCCAGCACCCATTTGGCCAGGCCCAGCCACACGCCCGTTCCCAGTACGAGAAGGATCAGATCGACCCAGCGGCTGTTCGCCGCCAGATCCCGCCCCAGGGTGCGCCAGAAGACTCCCGGCAGCCCGGTGAACAGTCCCCACACCACCACGCCGCTGGCGAGGCTGGCGAGCGTGCAGCGGCCCATCTCGGAATAGTCGAGGCTGGCCAGCGAAACCATGTGCTTCTGGTGGAGCATGACGGCGATGGTCACGGTCTGGACGGCGATGCCTATGTCGGAAGCGATCGCCAGGCCCATCGCGCCGTTCCAATGGAACAGGGCCGCATAAATGGGGAGCGAGACCAGCGTGACTACCGTGCCCGCGGCCATGGGCGCGAACGTGTTTCCCGCCGCGTAGAAGGCGCGCGCGTAAATGGCCTGCGCCGACCACAAGAACATGGAAATGGAGAAGACGGCGAAGTAGGCGGCGCACTCGCGAGCGTCGGTGGCAGAGAAGCGGCCTCCCACGAAGATCAGTTCCACCATCGGCAGCCCGAGCGCCACCATGAGCGAGGCGGCTAGCAAGCCCAGGCAGGCCACGCGCGATACTGAATCGGCCACCTGCGTAGCAAACTGATAGTGCTTCTTCTGCGCCCACAGATTGGCAAAGAAAGGCATCGACGCCGCGCCCGCCGCCTGCGCCAGCACCGCCATGGGCGCGGTGAACAATTGCTTGGCATAGGTGAACTGCGAGACCGCGCCGCCGATTCCCGACGCGAAATGCGCGATGATCCAACTGTCCGCCGTAACCAGCGAAACCCCCGCCATCAGCGGCAATGACAGCCTCACCCACGCGCGCAGGCCCTCGTCCTTCCAGTCCAGAATCCACCGGTAATGCGTGCCCGCGCGGCGCGCGTAGATCCAGTTGAGCAGGAAGGGACCGAAGAATGCGCCGGCGGTGGTTCCGATGGCCAGGGCAGAAACGCCAAGCTGTTTGACCAGCAGCAGGCCGCCGACGATGGTGCCCAGGTTGTAGATGAGGGGGGTCACCGCCTGTACGTTGAACTGCTTGCGGACCAGCAGGACCGCGCCGAATACTCCCCCCGCGAAAAAGAACAACTGCGCGGGCAGAAGGATGCGCGTGAGCTTCACGCAGAGGGCCGCTTTCTGAGCGTCGTAGCCGTTGAACCACCAGTGGATGTACCAGGGCGCAAAGATCTCGGCCAGCAGGACGGCCGCGCCCAGCACGATGTACATGGTGCTCAGGATCACCGAGAGCGAGCGCTGTCCCTGCTCCTCGCGGCCGGTGTCGCGGTAGCCGGTGAGAATCGTGACGAATGCGATCGACCCCGCCCCGCCGACCAGGAAGTACGAGATCATGTCGGGCAGCACGAACGCGCCGTTGAGGGCGTCGGCCGTCATGCCCCGGCCGAAGAGCCACAGGATGTACTTCACCCGCACCAGTCCGATGATGCGCGACAGGAACGTCGACGCCATCAGCACCACCGTAGCGGTAAATGCCGTGTGCGCGTGCGACGGCCGCAGCGCTCCCAGCGCGCGCGACCACCGCGTTTGCGGACTCCGCAACGGCTCAGTTGAAGAGGAACTGTTCACTTGCTTTGATTTTACTGGGAACAGTGAACAGTGCACAGTGAACAGTTCACGGTTAACGATTCATGGTTCACGATCGCGGCGCACGGCCCACGGATCACGATAGACTGAACCTTCGCAGAGGGGGGAGCAATGAGGGTCTTGGTGGCGTTGGTGGCGATAGCGATGATCGGAGGAACCTGCGCGGCTCAGGCCATTCACGGCCGCGACGGCATCACGCTTCCTTCCCCGCCGCCGGTTGAGGTCGATCCGGTTACCGACAACTACTTCGGCACAAAGATCACCGACAGCTACCGCTGGCTCGAAGACGCCAAGAGCACGCAGACGCGCGCCTTCATCGACGCGGAAAACACCTACACGTCGCGCTACCTCAAGCAGGCCAAAATCCGCAACCAGATCCTCGACGACCTCGACCCCCTGGAGAACGTCTCGCAGACCACCACCCCCATCGAGCGCGCCGGCAACTACTTCTTCGAGCGCCGGGTTGCCGGCGAGCAGCAGTTCTCGATCTACGTGCGCCGCGGGTTCGCGGCCAAGGACGAACGCCTCATCGACCCTGCTGCCATGAGCCGCGATCCCAACACCTCGGTGTCGATCCAGAATGTCTCACGCGACGGCGGCCTTATCGCTTACGGCATGAAGGAGGGCGGTGCCGACGAGGACACGATCCACGTTTTCGAGGTCAAGACGAAGAAGACGCTCGAGGATGAACTCCCCGCCGCGCGCTATACCGGCATCGAGTTCGCCCCCGACGGCAAGAGCTTCTACTACGGCCGCAACAACAAGGACGGAACGCTGCTCTTCCAGCACGTGATGGGCACGCGGCCGTCGAAGGACGCGCTGGTCTTCGGGCGCGAGTTCCGCGGCGAGCCGCTCGGCCCCAGCGACCTCTTCGGGCCGAGAATCTCCGACGACGGGCGCTACATGGTCATCTCCATCCATCGCGGGGTGCCGGCCAGCCGCGTGGACATCGTCTTCCGCGATCTGACAAAACCCGGCTCGCCGTTCGAAGTCCTGGTGTGGACCCTGGACTCGCGCTTCGACGCCATCTGGACCCACAACAAGTGGTTCGTGAAGACCGATTACGGCGCGCCCAACGGAAGAATCCTCGTCGGCGATCCCGGCGTGATGCCCGAGGCCTGGAAGACCATCGTGCCCGAGGGCCCCGAGGTCATCAACGACTGGAACATCGTGGGCAGCAAGCTCTACGTCAACCGCCTCAAGGACGTGAAAACCGAGACCACGGCCTACACCCTCGAGGGCAAGCCCGCGGGCACGATCGATTACAACGAGATCGGCTCCGCATCGCGGCTGGCCGGCAAAACAACGGACCGCTACGGCTTCTTCACCTTCCAGTCGTTCATCCGCCCGCCCACCATCTATCGCGTCGACACCACCACCGGCAAGCGCGATGTCTTTTTCCAGCCCAAAGTTCCGTTTGAGACAAGCGAGTACGAGCTGAAGCAGGTCTTCTATAACTCCAAAGACGGCACGCGGATTCCCATGTTCATCGCCGGCAAAAAGGGCCTGAAGAAGGACGGGACCGAGCGCCTGCTGATGACCGGCTACGGCGGTTTCCAACTCGCCATGACGCCCGGGTGGAACCCGGCATATGCCTGGTGGATGCAGGAGGGTGGCTGGTTTGCCATGCCCAACCTGCGCGGCGGCGACGAGTACGGAGAGCATTGGCACGAGCAGGCCATGTTCGAGAAGAAGCAGAATGTGTTCGACGACTGGTTCGCCGCGGCCGAGTACCTCATCGAGAACAAGTACACCTCGCCCGAACATTTCGCCATCCGCGGCCGCTCCAACGGCGGCTTGCTGATGGGCGCCTCCATGACGCAGCGTCCGGAACTGTTCGGCGCCATCTGGTGCGGCTATCCGCTGCTGGACATGCTGCGCTACCAGAAATTCAAGGTAGGGCGCTACTGGACCACCGAGTACGGCTCGGCGGACAAAGAGAAAGACTTCCCGTACCTGCTGAAATATTCGCCCTACCAGAACGTGAAGGCGGGCACGGCGTACCCGGCCATCATGTTCTTCACCGGCGATAGCGACACCCGCGTCGATCCGCTGCACGCGCGCAAGATGACGCCGCTCATGCAAGCGGCGTCATCGAGCGGGCGGCCCATTCTGCTGCATTACAGCGTCTCCGGCGGCCATTCGGCCGGGGTTAGCGTCGACCAGCACATCCAGGACGACGCCGATGAGCTGGCGTTCCTGTGGACCGAAACAGGGCCTCAAGGGCGGGCAGGGTCAAAAAACACCAGGAGTGAATAGCTGGGGCGCTGTGCCGGGAAAGCGCCGCCGGAGGACTCTCAATCGCGAAGCCTTTGCGGGAACGGCTGGCGTGAGCTTCACCGCGAGATATATCCCCACCTGTCTGCCTGGTTGTTGCGGATGAGCACCGCTGCCATTCCCTCCGAAAACGGTCGTGCATCCACGAATTGAGGATTCACAAGAAACCGGCCCGTCGCGTCGATGTAGCCCCATTTACCCCCCGGGGGCTCGCCAACCATCACCGGAGCCAGGCCCTGAGAGAAAGAAAGAGCCGACCTCCACTGGGAACCGATGGCGCTCAACCCCCTTTTGTCGACAAAACTGTAATTCGTGTCGGCATGAATCCTGGTTCTCCCGACGTCGTCCGTTACCCACTGGTATGAGGTTTTCGACACCAGTGCCAGTCCGTCGCAGAAGCGGAGAGGCTCAGGGTACTGCATGGGGATGATCTCTTGTCCTGTCTCGTCGATGGCTCCCCATTTCTTTTTCCCGCTGCCGGCAAGGGCCACGGTTGCAATGCCATCTTTGAACGGGTAAGCAAACCCCCATTGCGGACCCATCACAAAGTTCCCCGTGCTGTCGATAAAGCCCCATTTGCCGGTATCCGCATCTCCAACCCTTACTGCCGCCATTCCTTCCGTGAAGCAGAAGGCATCGTCAAATGCCGGCTTGATCACAAAGTTTCCAGCTTTGTCTACAAAACCGAAGCGCCTGTTCACGCCTCCTTCCACCCAACTCACATTGATTCCGACCAGGGTCATGCCATTGCCGCACGGCAACACCACGCCGGCTTTCAGGTCAGAAACGTATTTGCCCTGCTTATCGATTACCTGTTCTTTTCCGGTTACCACGTTGCCCGACCGAACAATTGCAAGGCCTCTTGAAAACGGTGTCGCGTAGTCCCATTTCGCAGGGATCGCATATTTCCCGGTTCTGTCAATGAAGCCCCATTGGCCTGTCTTTTCATCGCCGACGCGAACCGCCGCAAGTCCCTCGCTGAAACTGTCAGCGTAATCAAACTGCGGAGCGATCGCGAAACTCCCGGACCTTTCGATGTAGCCCCATTTCCAGCCCTGATCCGCCCCCACCTGTACGGCTGCGAGACCCTCTGAAAAGGGACCTGCGCTCTCAAACTGCGGGGGAATCACCGGCGCGCCCGTGCTGGAGGGTGCGGAGGCTTTCGCGTCCGTCTGATTTTGCGCGGCCGGGGAGGGTGGGCCGCACGCGATAGAAAGCCACAGGATGCAGGCCCAGCGGAACGCACGATAAAGGAGCGAACTCATACAGCTTTCCCGTGTCGCCGGCCGTGTGGTCGGCAACAAACCAAGTAGGGTACACCCGCGTTTCATTCATGCGGGCACGGCTGCCACAAAAGCGGCATTACGTTGGTCTACACAGCGGCCAACCGGCCCGAGGCGCCGCAAGTGAGGACCGCGTCGTTGCCGCGCGAAGCGCAGTCCCTGAGTTCCCGGTGGCGTGGCCCCTGGTTTCCCTGGCCCCTTGGTCCCTGTACGCTTGATGCATGACTGATCGCGAACTGGTCGCGCGCATCTCCCGCTCCCCCGGCGCCAAGGCCGGATACAAGCAACTGGTGCGGGAACTGGGCCTGGGCGGCGGCCGCGAACGGCGCCTGCTGCTGGAGCAGCTGGCCCGCCTGACCGCGCGCGGCGAGATCGTCAAACTCGATCGCGAGATGTGGAGCATCCCGCGCTCGAGCGCGGCGGGCTCCCGCGACAATCTCGTCGCCGGCCGCCTCGATCTGCATCGCGACGGCTACGGCTTCGTGCGCCCCTTCGCGCGCCAGCCGCAAGGCGGGGTGGCTGACGACATCTTCATTCCTCCCGACGAGATCAATGGCGCCATGCAGGGCGATCAGGTGCTGGTCGAACTCGCACCTTCGCGCGCCGATGGCCGCCGGCTCGGCCGCATCGCGCGAATCATGGAGCGCCGCAATCCCACCGTGGTTGGAACCTTCCACTATGGGCCGCCAGTCAACACGTTTGCGCGCGAGCCGGACTACCTGGGCTCGGGCCGCGGGGCAGTCAACCACGTCGTTCCCTTCGACGACCGGATGACGCAGCCCATCATGATTCCCGAAGGGCAGGAGATCCCAGCCGTTGCCGAAGGAGCTACGCCCCATCGCGTATTGGGCGAGGAGGCGGTGGCGCAGCAGCACGCAAGGGACGATCTCGAAGACCTCGTGGTGGACGTGGAAATTACCAGCTGGCCCACTCCGACCAAACCTCCGTTCGGCCGCGTCATCGAAGTGCTCGGCGATCCCGACGACTTCGGCGTCGACGTGGAAATGATGATCCGCAAGCACCAGCTTCCCCGCGTCTTTCCTGAGACCGTATTGGAGGAAGCGCGACGCGTGGCGCATCTCGACCTTGAGGAGGTTGCCCGCAGGCGGGATTTTCGCGGCCTTCCCATCGTCACTATCGATGGCGAGACGGCGCGCGATTTCGACGACGCGGTGCTGGTAAAGGAGCGGGATGACGGCAGCTACGAACTCCAGGTGCACATCGCCGATGTGGCCGAATACGTGCGCGAAGCCACCGACCTCGACCTCGAAGCGCGCCTGCGCGGCACGAGCGTCTACTTTCCCGATCGCGCCATTCCTATGCTGCCGCAGGAACTCTCGACGGACATCTGCAGCTTGCGCCCGGAAGAAGACCGCCTGGTGCTGAGCTGCATCATGCAGCTCGACGCGCAGGGCCGCATCGAGAGCTACGAAATCTGCCAGGGCGTCATTGCCTCGGCCGCGCGCATGACCTACACAAAGGTCCACGCCATCCTCGAGGGCGACGAGGAAACCCGCGCCGCCTACCCCGAATTCACCGCGGACTTCGATCTCATGCGCGACCTGGCCATGCGGATGAACCGCCGGAGGGAAGAACGCGGAAGCATCGACTTCGACCTGCCCGAGCCGGTCATCGAGTTCGACGAGAACGGCCAGATGCGCGGCGTCACCAGGGCAGAGCGGACCTGGGCCAACCGGCTGATCGAGGAGTTCATGCTGGCGGCCAACGAGTGCCTAGCCACCTGGCTCGAGGACCTGGGGGTGCCGTCGCTCTACCGCATTCACGAGAAGCCGGAGCCTCGCCGCGTCGTCGAGTTCGAGGAAATCGCCGCCAGCTTCGGTTATTCGCTGGGTCTCGGCGCCCTGCCGGTCAAACGCATCCAGACGCACGCCGAGCGCAGGGAATCGCGCGGCACCGGTCGCCGCGCGCGCGAGCATGAAGTGGCCGAGGATATTGCCGTGACTCCGCGCATGTACCAGCGGCTCGCCGCCAAGATTGAAGGCAAGCCCGAGGAGCGCATCCTCAGCTACCTCATGCTGCGCTCCCTCAAGCAGGCGCGCTATTCGGAGATCAACGAGGGCCACTTCGCGCTCGCTGCGCCCACCTACACGCACTTCACGTCGCCCATCCGCCGCTATCCGGACCTGATCGTGCACCGCATCACCAAGGCCCTGCTGCGCGAGGGCATTCCCGGAATAGGAATCATTGCACCAGGACGGCATAGCTCGCCGTGGAAGCATGCGAACGAAGCTCAGCCGTCATTCGGTGTGCCCCACCTTCGTAAGAATCCGGGTGCCTGGGAGGGAGCCGGTCGACAAATTGAGCCTCCCATCCCCGAACCTGAGCTGGCCCAGATCGCCGAAGAGACCAGCCAGACCGAACGCCGCGCCGCCGAAGCCGAGCGCGAACTGGTCGAGTGGAAGAAGGTGCGCTTCATGGAAGACCGCGTGGGCGAGGAGTTCGCCGCGCTGGTCCTCAACCCCACGAAGTACGGCCTCTTTGTCGAGTTGACCGATTTGTTCATCGAAGGCCTGGTACCCATCGACACCCTGCGCGACGATCGCTACACGTTCCGTGAGAACACGCACGAAATCGTCGGCGACCGCTCAGGGCGCCGCTTCCGCGCCGGCGATCGGGTAAATGTCATCCTCGATCGCATCCTCGCCCAGGAGCGCCGCCTGCAGTTCTCGATTGCGGAAGATGGCCTGGCGCTCACGGGACGGACCGCATCGCGCAAGCCGTCCAACGTCCGCAAGAAGCGACTCGAAGAGTTCGCTGCCGAGAGAGGCCGGCGCAAAAAGCAGACAGGACGAAAGGGCAAGGGGCGCCGCGCCTAGGCTGCGCCCAAGCGCCCCGTTACAGCCCCGCTCCACCGGCCTGCTTTTCCGCCAGGTCGCCAACAATGGGAAGCTTGAGCCGTTGTCCATTGAACGCCTTGATCATTACAAGGAGCCAGACGATGAAGAAAGCCAGGCCTACCAGCGGCCACAGAAACAGCATCATGAGCCCGAAGAACGGCAAGCGGGTAACGATCGTCAACCCCACGTCGATTACGATGCAGGCGATGGTAAAGAAGATCGATTGCCAGGAGTGGAAACGAACTGTCCTGTTCTGGTTGTAAGGCGCGGTGACGAGAAACACAATCGCGGGGATGATGGTGACATACGCAAGGCCGGAAGCGGCGTTATCGCTCAGACCTGTCTGCACAGTTTGTTCGGACACGGGGCGCTCCTTTGCGGGTGAACGGTGTAAATGGATTGGACAAAGGGGAGGCAGCACGACCATGTAAGCCGCGAAAACTGCCGCTGTCAAGGAAAAACCTCAGCGACTCGCCCAAGCGTACCGTGATTCTGGGAAGCGGGCCGATTGGGCCGTTCCCCGGTCGGAGAAGCGGCTGCCGGCCGGAAGCTTGCTTCCGACCCCCACCGATCCCATCCAATAGAATGAAACTCTGGAGACTTAAGGAGCCGCAATCACCATGGCGCACACCGTTTTTTGCGTTCGTTACAAGCGCGAGATGGAGGGCTTGGACGAACCCCCCTTTGACTCGGAATTCGGTCAGAAGATTTACAAGAACGTCTCAAAACAGGCATGGGGTGAGTGGGTCGACCGCCAGAAGATGCTGTTAAACGAATACCGCCTGCAGCCCTGGACCCCTCAGGCGCAGCAGTTCCTTGTGGAGCAGATGGAAGACTTCTTCTTCGGGAGCGGTTCGGCGCTGCCCAGCGAGTACGTTCCACCCTCGCACTGATGGCTGCACCCGGGCTAGCAAGCCACGCCGGCTTTGCCTCAGTGCCCGCTTCGAAGCCCGCCCACATCCGGCCTGCGCTGGTGTAGACTCTAGGAAGACCCCAAAAAGCCGGCTCGCCCGAGCCGGCTTGATCGTGTCGGGACGTGGCTCAGCCTGGTAGAGCACTCGCTTGGGGTGCGAGGGGTCGGCAGTTCAAATCTGCCCGTCCCGACCATCTTTTCCGGAGATCCTTTAGATTCCGAGTTCCTCTTGTGGCCGACCCACGAAGCGCCCCAACCGGCATTCGCGCCAGCGAATGCGCGAGCCTGGCCTGCGAGGGGTGCGAGCCGAAGGCGAGCCATCGGCAGTTCATGGGGTCCCCAGCGACAGGTCTTCGTCGCTGGGGCAGAAATCTGCCCGTCCCGACCATCTTTTTCCGGAGATCCTTTAGATTCCCCGTTCCTCTTGTGGCCGACCCACAAAGTACGCCAACCGGCATTCGCGGCAGCGAATGCGCGAGTCTGGTCTGCCGGGCCACCCGCCCTCAAATCCTTCCTAAGCTTGCGCGGGCCGAAGCAAAAATCGCCCCGATCCATTCCGTCACAAATCACTGCAATGTAACGGCGCCCATCACGTCAGTCCGTGACCAGAATCACGGTACCCGCGTGGCGCTGAGGCCATAATCCCCCCGCAAAGCCGGTGCCTCCCCGAAGAGCATCTCCCCGCTCGAGACGCACCTCCGCCCGAGGCTCCACTTCAACCTCCACTCAGGTCACACGTCGGTCACTGGGCTTGGGACAAGGAACTCAATTGGAGTGTAAGGAGGGATCCTATGAAAACGAGGATCGCGCTGGCTGCGATCGCTTTCCTTTGCCTGCTGCCAGGTATCTGTTCCGCAACCGGCATCACGGTTTTTGGAACGCATCAATATGTACGGAAAGCGGGTCCGCTTAACGTCTATTTCGACACATTCCCGGCCATCGCGGGACCGGGCAAGATCATCATCAAAAATGGCGATGCGGATGGCAAGAACCGGGTGTGCAGCGCTTGGATCCTGGTAAATGGCATTTCAGTCGTTGGCCCGTATGCCTTCAATCAGCTCAGTTACGACATTGAGGCTTCCCTCCGTCTGAATAAGGCGAATTTCATAGTAGTGACAATGATGAGCCGGCCGGGGACTTATCTCACCGTCGAGGTCATGTCCGAAGTCACGCCTGATGCCACGTCAACAGCAGTGATTGGGATCGAGGGAGGAACGGTCAGTGTCCCGAACCATCTGGGGGATGTGTTGACGCTCGACATCCCTCCGCTGGCCCTCGGCGTGCCCACCAAAATCACCGTATCGTCCATTCCTGCCTCGTTGCCTGCCCCTGTCAATACGGTTCTGTATCCCGGAGCGATTCTCGAGCCGGAGGGCCTGCAATTCAGCTTGCCCGTGCGGATCAGGATTGCGCCGCACGCAATGCCTCGTAATTCGCCTCCGGCGATGGTGTACTGGTTCCAGGATGCAAAGCACCTTCTTCCGCTTGGAAATCAGGCTGCAACCCAGACCGGTTTTGAAGCCGATACGCTCCACTTTTCAGATGTTTATCTTTTCGGGCCGTTGGACGACACGCTCAAACAAGAGCTGAAAGATCTTGAAACGTTGGTGGCAACGTATACCGACTGGAATGTCGATTTTCTTATCGACACAGTTCGGGCGTATCAAAGCATAGCCTATGACGCAGAGATGATCGGAGATGATTCCCTGTCGGCACAGGCTTATGCAGACGCCCAGCAGGCGTTGATCACGGGGGTCGATGCCATATTGTCTCAACCCCTGCCCGGCGATCCATGCGGGATGTATTCCACGCGCATGGAGCAACTGGCCGTGGCGGTGGACAAAATGAGCGCGGAATACGCCGCGCTTGCCGAACGGCTCATCTATGAAAGACACTGCGATCTCGAGGTCACGCCCAACCCTCTCAACCTTGCGCTTGGGCAGACTTCAGGGAGTGTGCTCACCGCCGTACTGTTCGACCCGAAAAAAACTCCTCGCTCTTGCACGAACATCAATTGGTACAGTGACAGGACCGATATCGCGGATTGCGCGGCGGCCTCGGGCAGTGTGTGCAGCGTGCAAGCCGCCGGCGCCGGGACCGCAAACATATCAGCAAATTGCGACGGCGTCATCGGCTCTTCGAAGGTGGTGGTAAACCAATCTGTCATGTACTTTACCGGCTCCGTCGGGATGGGCGGGCTGCTCTATTCGCTGCAGTCCGATTGCGTATTCTCTCAAACCATGGCTTTGCAGGCCACGGGGCGGATCGAATTGACGGCACCGGGATCAGGGAGCGGTGAAGCCTCGTTTGCCGTTCAGCAAAGTGAGATCTGGGTGAGCGGCGCCGGGCCGCTCGGAGGAGATGGGAATCCCGTGGGTTGCGGAGGACCCTTCTTCGAGACCGGTGCATTCACAATGCCTTTAACCCTTTCCGGAAGTCGCTTGACAGGAACCACCGGAACCCAAAACTCCATCACGCTGGATGCAATCGTGGGCGAGTCTTCTCTCATCGGCACGATTACGCATTTTGACGACGAACCGTTTTTTTACGCCGACTATTCGGCGCCTGTGTCCTGGCCCGTGTCGGCGGGCTCAACTCCATAACCGGGAGGATAAGCCTGGTCCTGGGGCTCCACTATCGGAGCCGCCATCACCCGGTTCTACGCCGAGTGGAGAGCTGCGTGGTCGTCAACCTACGCTCATCCGCGGGCTCACCGATACGACTCGTCCCGATGGATCACGAACTCCGGATAGGCGCCTCCGCCGAGCTCGTGCAAATCCATTCCCAGCCGTTCGCCATCCGCCTCCACCCGGAAGGGAATGACGCGATTCACGATCGTGAACAGCAGATACACCAGCGGAAACACGAACCCCAGGAGGGTGGCGATTCCGACCAGTTGTCCCACGACCTGGCCGGGCCGGGGCGCGAACAGGCCTGCCGCAAACAGGCCCCACAACCCCCCAACCGCGTGAACCGAAATCGCGCCCGATGGATCATCGATCGACAGCGCCAGTTCGAGCAACTCCACCAGTAGCGGCGCCGCGATCCCCGCGATCGCTCCGACAAGGATGGCTTCGGCGGGATTCACCATCGCGGCGCAGGCGCTGGAGGAGACCAGTCCTGCGAGCCAGCCGTTGGCGCACATGCTGGCGTCCGGCTTGGCGAAACGCGTCCGCGTCACCGTGAAAGTCGCCACCAGCGCGGCCGCGGCGCACAGGACCGTGTTGATCGCGATCATCGCCAGTCCGCCCGGCGGCACGCGAAGCCACAGAATTGCGCCCGCCACGTTCCAGGCGAGCCATCCGACCATCGCCAGCATGCAGCCGAACAATATATAGACCGCGTTGTGGCCGGGCATCGCGGTCGCCAGGCCCTCCCTGGGAAACTTTCCCCGGCGCGAGCCCGCGATCCACACCACCGCCAGGGCGCTCAGTCCGCCCAGGGCGTGCACCGATGCCGCGCCTGCCCAGTCGAGGAGACCGGCACCCAGGCCAAAGTCCGTCCCCAATCGCTCCAGCCATCCGCCGCCCAGGGTCCAGTGTGCGAAAACCGGAAAAACGCCTCCGGCGAGCACCGCCGTTATCGCGCAACCCGCCGGCAGCCGCAATCGATCCGCTCCCGATCCCCAGGGAATGATCGCCAGCATCCCCACGCCCAGGAATTCGAACAACACCGGCAACTGCGCTTCCGGCCGCAGGGTGTTGAAGTGCATCAGCAGCAGGGGCGTCAAGCCGATCCAGTCCCAGGATTTCCCGGCAATCCTCACCGCATGTCCGGGCGCCCCGGCGAACGACGCCCCGACCACGGCGAACGCAATCGCCGCAACCCCGATGTTCGTCACGCACCCAAGCAGTGACTGCGCCGCCGAGCGCGAACGTCCCAGCCCCGTATTGAGCAGCGCGACTCCGGCGATGGCCAGTGGCGCAAGGAGCAACAGGCCCAGTGTCAGCGCAAATAGTGCATCGGAAAAGGGCGGAACCGGAGCGGGAGTGGTCATCGGCGGCCCGCTCCACGTGCATGTTCGGGCTCGGGCGTCCGCCGCTCCATATGGCCGCGAACTGCCACCCCCAGCCCCAGCAACTCCACCGCCACTCCGCACACCACAAACGTGGCGCGCATTCCCGCGTCGGGAAACAGTATCAGCGCCGCAAGGGTGAGGAAGAATCCGGTGGGCATCACCAGGAGGCCCGCATACTTCATGTTTCCTGCCTTTCAGGCTTCCGGGGGCGGTAGCAAAAGCCCGGGAATAGACTTCGGTGGGATGGAAAAGAACCGCGGCTGCCCGTGGCAAATGGCCTTGAGATGAAGGCGAGCGAATGGACTTCTTCGTCCAATACTAATGCATTTGTTCTCTGCGCCGGCTCACGTGGCTGCTCGCGGGCGCAGGATAGCGTGACGCTCCTTATGATTTCCTTTCGCGCCGCCGGTCAATATTGACCTATGTATGTCCGTCTTGATCGTGCCCACAGGGCTCTCGCGGCCGTGCTGGGCATCCTGTCGCTTGCCAGCGTGGGAGTACTCTTTCTTCGGGATGCCGCTCCGCGCCTGTTCGCGGCGCGCAGCCACGACTTTCTCGGAGCATTCCCGCTTGCGATAATCGCCATCGCGTACCTGGTGTACCAGGTCGCTCATCGGCCTCCAATCCGGGACCTCGCAAAGGCCATCCTTCTCGCGGTGGCTTTCCTTTTCTTCGCGGCGAATCAACTCTGGACGCAATCGCCGATCGCCACGCTCTTTAACGACATCGCAATCGCGCTGTTCGTTTTCGATGTCTTTCTGGTCATCATTGGCTGGCCTGCCTCGTCGCCCGACGAGTCTTTTGCGGAAACGGACCAGATACCAGAACAACAACGTAATTCGTGATTGCCCAATGGATCGATTTCAGGTGGGCGAAGGGCACTTGCAATCAGCGATTGGCTGCCGCCGGCCCGTCCATGCTACGGTCAATCGCAGACATACCAATCTCTGGGACACCACCCAGGGTATGGGGGGATATTCCTTCAGTCCGGGTTAATCACAACTCATTCTCTTTTCAGCACATTACAAGAGCCATTTCGGGAAACATTTTTCTCGTTTCCTGCGCTCGCGCACTCTTGCGAGCCCATTCTGCGCTGCTATATTGAAATTTCGGGGTTTCCCATCCCGATAGTGTTGTAGCGCTTCCCTAAGGTTTTGCACGCAAACTGTGTGACCGTCCGCACAAGCGGCCACATGCTGAGAGCAACACGAGCCCTTCAAACAAACGCATCCAATCAACCAGGAACCTTCGATGGCTCAGATATTTGACCGCAGCTCGAATGCCTTGGCTCGCATGAGCCTGGTGTTGACCGGGCTGATCATCATCGCGTTGGGGGTGACGCTCGACGAGCTGCAGCGGTCGCCGTGGGTGACGCGCCAGGGCCAGAGACCCGACCAGCCGGTGCCTTTCAGTCACAAGCACCACGTTCAGGGGTTGGGGCTCCAGTGCCAGTACTGCCACACCACCGTGGAGAAGTCGAGCTACGCGGGCATTCCTCCCACCAAGACCTGCATCAATTGCCACGCGCAGATCTGGACCAACGCGCAGTTGCTCGAGCCGGTTCGCGCCAGCTGGGCCTCCGGGCAGTCGCTCGCCTGGACCCGCGTGCACGACCTGCCCGATTACGTCTACTTCAGCCACGAAATCCACGTGAACAAGGGGCTGGGCTGCTCCACCTGCCACGGCCGCGTGGACCAGATGCCGCTGATGTACGCCGAGAACACGCTGCAGATGGAGTGGTGCCTGGACTGCCATCGCAACCCCGCCAAGAACCTTCGCCCGACCACCCAGGTCTACAACATGGCCTGGGAAGCGCCGGCTGACGACCGGCCCGTGTGGTGCGCGGTGAACGGCGACAAGGAAGGACAGCCGACTGCCCAGGCAGTCGACTGCGTCACGCAGAATCCCGCCGGCACCCCTCCGCAGGTCGCATCGCTTGAGCTCCCCGCGAAGCCCGGGCTCGCAGGCGATCTTCGTCCCGCCGTGCAAGCCGCGTCCGAGCCTTACAAGAAATTCACCAGCCAGGATGAGCTGGGGCATTTCCTGCTTCAGCAGTACAAGATCCGCAACCCGCGCGATCTGTCGAGCTGCGAGGTCTGCCATCGATGAGCGCGCAGGAGAACGATGTGAATCAGGAGAAGAATCAGGCGCAGACCAAGCCGCTGACCCTGGCCGAAGTTCGCGCGAAGTTGAACGGCACGAAGGGAAAGAAGTATTGGCGCTCGCTCGACGAGCTGGCCGGCACGGAAGAGTTCCAAAAGGCCGTCGAGCAGGAGTTCCCGGCCGCCGCGCAGGAGTGGGTGGACCCCGTGTCGCGGCGCGGCTTCATGAAGCTGATGGGCGCCTCCATGGCGCTGGCCGGCCTCGCCGGCTGCACCAAGCAGCCCGACGAGCCCATCTTCCCGTACATCAGGCAGCCCGAAGACTTGGTGCTGGGCAAGCCCATGTACTTTGCCACGGCGCACCCGTGGCCCGCCGGCGCTGTGCCCACCCTCGTCAAGGCCGACCAGTTCCGGCCCATCAAGATCGATGGCAACCCCGAGCACTCCTATAACCAGGGCTCCTCGGACGTCTACACGCAGGGCGAATTACTCGCGCTCTACGACCCCGACCGCTCCAAGCACGTCACCTATCGCGGTGAGAACCGCGAGTGGATCGAATTTGCGCGCACCTTCCGCGATGCGGCGGTCGCATCGAACGGCGGCGCCGGGATCTACTTCCTCTCGACGACCATCACGTCGCCGACCCTGGCCCGCCAGTGGAAAGCGGCGCAGCAGGCCTACCCGAAGGCAAAGCTCATCCAGTACGATCCGGCGATCGCGGGCACGGCGCTGGCAAGCGGGCCTATCCCGCAATTCGACCTTGGTGGCGCGGACGTGATCGTCTCGCTCGATGCGGACTTCCTGTCCAGCGCGGCCTTCCCCGGGCATCACAAGCTGGTGCGCGAGTACGCGGCGCGCCGCAAGGATCCGGCGAAGCTCAACCGGCTGTACACCATCGAGTCGGCGCCCACCACAACCGGCATGAAGGCCGAGCACCGGCTCCCGCTTCGCGCCAGCGAAGTGCCGGCGTTTGCTGCGGCGTTGGCCGCAGCGGTCGGCGCGCAGGGCGCGCAGGCCCCCAGCTACTCCTGGACCGGCGAGCAGCAGAAATTTCTGGCCGCACTGGCAAAAGACCTCAAGGCCAGCGCCGGCAAGAGCGCCGTCATTCCTGGCCTGTACCAGGACGCATCCGTCGCGGCTCTTGCTCTGGCCATCAATAATGCGCTGGGCAATGTCGGCAAAACCGTCAGCATTGCCTCCGAGCCCGTGAACCCGCTGCCTTCCGATCAGATCGCCGACATGAAGAACCTCGTCGCCGATCTCAACGCGGGCAAGGTCGACTGGCTGGTGATCCTCAACGCAAACCCGGTCTATTCCTCGCCCTCCGATCTCGATTTCCTGTCCGCCTTCAACAAGGCGAAGACCGTCGCGCACCTCGGTATGAACCAGAACGAGACCGGCCAGATCGCGCACTGGCATATCCCGGCGGCGCACTCGCTCGAGTACTGGTCCGACGCGCGCTCGTATGACGGTACGGTCAGCATCGTGCAGCCGCTGATCGATCCGCTCTATGGCGGCCACACCGCGCACGAAGTTTTCCAGGTCTTGCTCAGCGACCCGCTGGTGAGCAACTTCGAAGCGGTGCGCGAGACGTGGCGCTCCACCATCAAGGGCGATTTCGAGATGGGCTGGCGCAAGGCGCTGCACGCCGGCTGGATTGAAGACACGAAATTCGACACCAGCGCCAAACCCGCGGTCCCGGCCCAGATCAACGTTCCGACCCCAGCGCCCAAAGACGCGTTCGAGATCATCTTCCGCCCCGATCCCAACATCTACGACGGGCGCTTCGCGAACGTCGGCTGGCTGCAGGAACTGCCCAAGCCGGTCACGAACCTGAGCTGGGACAACGCGGCCATCATGTCCGGCGCGACCATGACGAAGCATGGCCTACAGGAGTTCGACATCATCGAGCTTTCCGTCGACAACGGTAAAGTCAAGGCGCCGGTGATCGTCGGCTTCGGCCATCCCGAGGAATCCGTCACGGTCTATCTCGGCTACGGCCGCGAAGCCGCCGGTCGCGTGGGCTCCGGGTTTGGTTTCAACGCGTACTCGGTCCGTCCGTCGTCGGCGCACTTCTACACCGCGGGATCGATGAAGAAGGTCGACGGCACCTGGGACATCGCGATCACCAAGAGCCACTACCAGGATCACCGCGGTCCAGCGTTCACCGAGCACGGCAATGAGAACCGCTCTCTCGAGGCCAGCGAGGCTCTCGGACCGCGCGGCATCATCCGCTACGCCACGCTCGACGAGTACAAGGCAAACCCGGGCTTCGCCAACGAGGGCGAAGGCCACGAAGTCACGCACATGGGGACTTCGCTGTTCCCCAACTGGACCTACACCGAAAACGCCTGGGGCATGTCGATCGACATGAACTCCTGCACCGGCTGCAACGCCTGCGTTATAGGCTGCTATGCCGAAAACAACATCGCCGTGGTCGGCAAGCAGCAGGTGCGCATCGGGCGCAACATGCAGTGGATCCGCATCGACTCGTACTTCGAAGGAGACCTCGCCTCGCCGCGCGCGCACTTCCAGCCCATGCTCTGCCAGCATTGCGAGAATGCGCCCTGCGAGCAGGTCTGCCCGGTGGGCGCGACGGTGCACACACCCGAAGGCCTGAACATGATGGTCTACAACCGCTGCGTGGGCACCCGCTACTGCTCCAACAACTGTCCCTACAAGGTGCGCCGCTTCAACTTCCTGCTCTTCTCCGACTACGAGACGGAAAGCCTGAAGCTGATGCGCAACCCCGACGTCTCGGTTCGCTCCAGAGGCGTCATGGAGAAGTGCAGCTACTGCGTGCAGCGCATCACTGCGGCCCGCATTGCCGCCGACAAGGAAAATCGCGCGGTGCGCGACGGCGAAGTCCAGACCGCCTGCCAGCAGGCCTGCCCCGCGCAGGTCATCACCTTCGGCAACATCAACGACAAGAACAGCCGGGTGGCGAAACTGCGCGGCGACGAGCGCACCTACCAGGTGCTCGCCGACCAGAACACCCGTCCGCGTACGACCTACGTGGCCGCGGTGCTGAACCCGAACAAGGAACTCGAACAGACGCCGGTGGAGCACGAGCCGGCGAAAAGCTAGGGAGCAGGGAGTAGGGAGCAGGAAACTGTGAACTACCAACTGAAAAAACTGACCACTGATCACTGACCACTGATCACTGGAGACAAATGTCAACGACCAACCTCAAACCGACCGATCCCGAGTACGCGCGCTGGGTCGACCCGGCCACCGGCGAATACCGGGTCATTGAGCCGGGCCAGACCTTCAAGTCGATCACCGACAAGATCACGCGCATCGTGCTCACGCCCCACACGCCGCTGGGCTGGTTCGCCATCTTCGCCCTCGCGGGCGCAGGCGCCACGGTGCTGCTGGTGGCCGTCACCTGGCTTTTCCTCAAGGGCACCGGCATCTGGGCCATCACGCAGCCGGTGGCCTGGGGCTTCGCGATCATCAACTTTGTCTGGTGGATCGGCATCGGCCACGCCGGCACGCTGATTTCCGCCATCCTCCTGTTGTTCAAGCAGAGCTGGCGCAACTCCATCAGCCGCTTCGCCGAGGCCATGACCATCTTCGCCGTGGTCTGCGCCGGCATGTTCCCGCTGATCCACGTCGGCCGTCCGTGGCTCGGATACTGGATGCTCCCGCTCCCCTACACGATGAACGTGTGGCCCCAGTTCCGCTCCCCCCTCGAATGGGACGTGTTTGCGGTTTCGACTTACGCGACCATCTCGGTGGTGTTCTGGTATGTGGGCATGGTCCCTGACTTCGGAACGTTCCGCGACCGCGCGAAATCGAAAATCGGCCAGTACTTCTACGGGATCATCTCGCTCGGCTGGCGTGGCTCGGTCCGCCACTGGATGCGCTACGAGACGGCCTCCCTCCTGCTTGCCGGCCTCGCAACGCCTCTTGTGCTCTCCGTCCACACGGTCATCAGCTTCGACTTCGCCGTCGCGGTCCTTCCGGGATGGCACACCACCATCTTCCCGCCCTACTTCGTCGCCGGCGCCATTTATTCCGGTTTCGCCATGGTGCTCACCCTGGCCATCCCACTGCGCAAGTTCTACCACCTGGAAGCGCTGGTCACCGAGCGCCACATCGACAACATGGGCAAGATCATGCTCGCCACCGGCTTCATCGTCGCCTACGGCTACGGCATGGAAGCCTTCATGGCCTGGTACTCGGCCTCGCACTGGGAAGCGTTCATGTTCTGGAATCGCATGTTCGGCCCCATGGGCTGGAGCTACTGGACGCTGATCGCCTGTAACCTGGTTATCCCCCTGACCACGCTCTGGTCGCGCAAGCTGCGCACCCACATCGGCTTCATGTTCTTCATCTCCATCGTGGTGAACACGGGCATGTGGTTCGAGCGCTTCGTGATCATCGTCACCAGTCTGTATCGCGACTTCCTGCCCTCGGCGTGGGGCACGTATCGCGCGACGAAGTGGGACTACATGACGTTCATCGGAACGCTCGGGCTGTTCACCACGCTGTTCGTCCTGTTCGTGCGCTTCCTGCCCATGATCCCGATGAATGAAATCCGCATGATTCTGCCGCAAGCCAAAATCACGCCCAAGAAACCCAGGGAGGTGGGTCCCTAATGCCGCCTCGTGAAGGAACGTACGGACTCTTAGCTGAATTCGACACCCCCGGCGACCTGGTCCGCGCCGCTCGCCAGGCGCACGCCGACGGCTGGCGCCGCATGGACTGCTACACGCCTTATCCAGTCGAAGAAGCCGCTGAAGCCATCGGCTTCCACACCAACCGCGTGCCTCTGCTGTGCCTGGTCGGCGGCCTGATGGGCCTCGCCGCCATGTTCGCGCTCGAAACCTGGGTCTCCGTTGTCGCCTATCCCCTCAACATCGGCGGCCGCCCCCTCTACTCCTGGCCCGCCTTCATCGTGCCCGCCTACGAGTGGACCATCCTCTGGGCCGGCCTCTCCGCCGCCTTCGGCATGTTCGCCCTGAACCACATGCCCACGCTCTATCACCCGCTGTTCAACGCCCCCAACTTCCGCACCGGCGCCACGGTCGACAAGTTCTTCCTCTGCCTCGAAGCCCTCGATCCAAAGTTCGACGCAGCGGAAACGAAAATATACCTGCAGACACTGGATCCGGTTTCTGTCGTGGAGGTGGAGTACTGATGAAAGACAGAGAACAGGGAACAGCAAACAGGGAACAAGGCCGGGTGCCCCAGGTCTCCTGGTTTTGGGGACCTGGGAAACCACAAAAGCTCGCAGCCCTTCTCGGTTTCTCCGCAATGCTGCTCATAGCCGGCTGCCGCCAGGACATGCAGGATCAGCCCAGGATGTTTCCCCAGCGCGGCTCCAACCTCTTCGCCGACCACCGCGGCGCGCGCCCCCAGGTCGTCAACACCGTCGCCCGCGGCCAGCTCCGCGAAGACTCCTACTTCTACACCGGCGTCACGCAGGGCGCGAACGGCTACCGCGAGGAGCACGACACGCTGCCCTTCCCGGCCACCATGGAAGTCCTCAAGCGCGGCCAGGAACGCTTCAACATCTACTGCTCTCCGTGCCACTCGCGCGTGGGCAACGGCCTCGGCGAGATCGTGCAGCGCGGCTACAAGCCCGCCGCCAACCTCCACGACCAGGTGCGCCTGTCGCAGCCGCTCTCCCACTACTTCTACGTGATGACCAACGGCTACGGCGCCATGCCCGACTACTCGGCGCAACTCACGCCCGCGGATCGGTGGGCGGTCGCCGCCTACATTCGCGCGCTGCAACTTAGCCAGGCCGCCAGGGACAGCGACGTGCCGTCCGGCATCCAGGTGCAGAGCCTCAAGGACGTCGTGCAAAGCCAGGGCCTCTCTCCGTCCTTCGCCGACCCATGGTCCATACCCGCCACCGCCGTGCAGCCGTATCCCCACACCAACGAAGGCACACCGGCGATGGCTCCCGCGAATCCGGCTGACCCCAGGCAACTGGCGCCGAGCGCCGCCAAACTGGCCACAGGCGCCGCCCAAAGGTAAGGAAAAGATGGCACATTCAACTCACGCGCGCACCCTTCCCGCCGACCTCGGCGCCCCCCCGGTGGTCGATGCATGGCGCACGCGCGCGCTTATAATTGGCGTCGTCTTCGCGGTGATTGCTGCCGGGCTCGCCCTCCTCGACCACGACCCCAACACCCCCGCCCTGGACCACGTGCTGCGCGCCTGGGTGCTCGGCATGATGCTCACCTTCGGCTGGTCGGTCGGCGGCCTCGCCCTGCTGATGGTCCAGTACTGCTCGGGCGGAAAGTGGGGCTTGCTCCTGCGCCGTCCGCTCGAAGCCATGACGCGCTCGCTGTGGCTGGTCTTCGCCTACTGGATCGTCGTCGCTCTCAGCCAGAGTCGTCTCTATCAATGGGCCAACCACGCCATCGTCGATAACGACTTCAAGCTCGGCCGCATTACCTCTGACCAGGTGGAGGCCATCGACCACGCTATCCATTTCAAGCACCCAATGCTCAACCCCACCATGTTCTGGGTCGCTGGCATCCTCTTGTTTGCCATCTGGGGGTTCTACACCTGGCGGCTCAACTCCATGGGCCTCCGCCGCGACTCCGACTCGCCCGCCAACACCCCCTGGTGGATCAAGAAGCTCGAAAACTTCTCCGGCCCCGGCATCGTGGTCTACTCCCTTACCATGACCGCCGCCGTCATCTACTGGGTCATGTCGATGGACGTCACATGGTTCTCGTCCGTCTACGGCCTCCTCTTCCTCGTCGGACAGGGCTACTCCGTCCTGGCCCTCTCCATCATCGTCACCGTCTCGCTCTCCAAGTACGAGCCCTTCGCAACCATCCTCCGCACCGTCGAGCAGCACGACCTCGGCAAGCTCACCTTCGCCTTCGTCATGCTCAACATCTACCTCGCCTTCGGCCAGTTCCTCATCATCTGGTCCGGTAACCTGCCCGAAGAAATCAACTGGTACCTCGATCGCATCCGCGGCCACTGGGGCGTCATCATCACCCTCGACTTCATCTTCCACTGGGTGATTCCGTTCTCGCTGCTCCTCTCGCGGGACCTCAAGCGCAACAAGAAGCGCATCGTGCGCGTGTGCCAGTTCATGATCTTCGCCAAGGCCTTCGACCTCTTCTGGCTCATCGAGCCCAACTTCAAGGACGCCGCGCGGAACCTCCACTTCTCCCTCGGCATCCTCCAGTACGTCGCCGTTCCCGTCGCCCTCGTCTGCTTCTGGCTGGCCGTCTTCTTCGGCAACCTGAAGTCCCGGCCGCTGGTCCAAATTAACGATCCGCATACTGCGGAAATTCTGGAGCCCGAACATGCCGCAGCATGAAGACGAACTACACGGTTCCCACGGCCGCGAGCCGGAAGCGATCGACACGTCCGCCGGATACGAACTCTCTGACGTTCGTGTCACCGGCATCGTGGTGTTCCTCACCGCCCTGGCCATCTTCGTGGCGGTGACCGGCATCCTCTGCTATGGCATCGGCAAAGTCATCAACGCGCAGCTGAAGAAAGAGGACGGGCCGAACAGCAAGTGGACAAAGATCGCCGAGGTGCGCGAGCTTGGCAACATGCCTTCGAGCCCGCAGTTGCAGAACAAGATGGCGGAGCTCACGCAGCAGTTCCCCACGCCCCGCGTGCAAACCGATGACGGCAACCAGGAC
>Ga0335080_10000698_pt1 | contig 31483 bp, 20 predicted proteins | sample Lox_Sample_34_FD_206720 | JGI IMG/M metagenome (GOLD analysis project Ga0335080, IMG submission 206720) | Soil microbial communities from Loxahatchee National Wildlife Refuge, Florida, United States - Lox_Sample_3.4 | ecosystem: Environmental > Terrestrial > Soil > Wetlands | place: USA... | reverse complement strand
GCGACCTTTCCGGGCGCGGATTCCCAGACGCTGGCCGATGCCGTCGCCTCGCCCATCGAAGCTCAGATCAACGGCGTCGACAACATGATGTACATGACGTCGACCAGCTCTTCGACCGGGCAGCTGTCGCTGACGGTCTATTTCACGCTGAACACGGATCCCGATATCGCACAGGTTCAGGTTCAGAACCGCGTCAATCTCGCCTTGCCTACGCTGCCGTCCGCCGTTCAGCAGCTCGGTGTGTCGGTGCAGAAGAAATCCTCCTCGATCATGATGCTGATCGCGGTGTACGCCAAGGATAATCGCTACAGCGCCGACTATATCGCCAACTACGCCAACGTCTACGTCCTGGACGCCTTACGGCGCGTACCCGGCGCCGGTCAAGCTGCGGTGCTGGGCGCGGCGGATCAAGCGATGCGCATCTGGATGAATCCGGATCGCATGGCGTCGCTCGGGATCACGACGAGCGATATTCAGAACGCAGTCAGTCAGCAGAACGCGCTCGTCAGCGCAGGTCAGATCGGGCAGCAACCCACTTCGGGCCCCGTGCAGCAGACTTTCCCGGTAGTCACTCAGAAGCCCTTCGGCGAACCCTGGCAGTACAACAACATTATCCTGCGCGCGAACACAGGCGGTGGCGCGATCGTGCGGCTCAGAGACGTCGCGCGCACCGAGGTCGGTCTACGGCAATACATCATCGACGCCAAGTTCAACGGCACGCCGGCCACGTTTCTCGCTGTGTACCTCCAATCCGGCGCCAACGGACTGGACGTGTCGGCGGCGGTGCGCAAGACCATGGAGGACATGAAGGCGCGCTTTCCGGCGGGAATGGAGTACGCGATCTCGCTCGATACCAACGATTTCGTGCGCATATCGATCGAGGAGGTGATTCACACGCTGATCGAGGCGGTCGGACTGGTCGTGCTCGTCGTCTATCTGTTCCTGCAAAGCTTCCGTACCACGATCATCTGCACGGTGGCCATCGCGGTCGCCCTGACCGCCACATTCACCGGCATGCTCGCCTTGGGGTTTTCGATCAATCTGCTCACGCTGTTCGGGCTGGTGCTGGCGATCGGCATGGTGGTGGACGATGCCATCGTCGTGGTCGAGAACGTGGAGCGCATCATGGCGCAGCAGCACCTGGAGCCGAAAGCGGCGACGATCAAGGCGATGAACGAGATCGGCGGTTCGCTGGTTGCGGTAGTCCTGGTGATGGCGTCGGTGTTCATTCCCGCCGCGTTTCTGCCCGGGACTACGGGCCAGCTCTACAAGCAGTTCGCCGTCACGATCGTGATCTCGGTGTCGGTGTCCGGTTTCGTGGCGCTGACCTTGACGCCCGCGATGTGCGCGCTGCTGCTCAAACACACGCCGCCCAAGACGCGCGGCTTGTTCGGCTGGTTCAACCGGCAGGTCGATCGGGTGACCCAGGCATTCGGCCACGCTGTGGTGTTCGTCATCAAACGGATGGTGACCGCCTTCATCCTGCTGGCACTGATGCTGGGCTCGATCGTCTATCTGTTCAAAGTCCTGCCGACCAGCTTCGTGCCGCAGGAGGACCAGGGCTACGTGTTTGCCGCCATCATCATGCCCGACGCAGCGAGCTTGGATCGCACGGAGGCGGTGGCGACCAAGGTCGACGCCATCTTCGCCAAGAGTCCCGGAGTGGAGAATCGAGCCGAAATCGTTGGATACAGTCTGATCGACGGTGGCTTCAAAACCAATGCTGCGACGCTGTTCGTTACCCTGAAAGACTTCAAAGAGCGCTACGCGTCGATCGCCACCGCGAAGCAGCAGAATCCGCGGACCTTGCTCCTGAGCGTCTACGGGCAGTCGCGCGAGATCAAGGACGGTGTCGTGGCTCCGTTCCCGCCGCCTCCGATCCCGGGCATCGGAACAACGGGTGGGTTCGAGTTCTGGGTGCAGGACACCACGGCGGGCGATCCGGCGCGGCTGGATCAGCTGACGCAGCAAGTCATCGCCAAGGCGCGGGAGCGGCCCGAGATAGCCGCGGGTCTGCGCACTACCTTCCGCGCTTCGACACAGCAGCTGCGCGTTACGGTGGACCGCGAGAAAGCGGAGTTGCTGGGCGTGCAGATATCAGATGTGTACACCGCCATCCAGGCGCAATTCGGGTCGGTGAACGTCAGCCAGTTCTACCAGTTCAGCCGCTCGTGGTTCGTCATCCTGCAATCGGAGCCGAAGTTCCGCGAGCGCCCAGAGGATCTCACGCGGCTGTATACGCGCTCAAGCGAGGGCTCGATGGTGCCGCTGTCCGCCCTCGTGACCACGGAGTGGGTGACGGGGCCCGACTTGCTGCCGCATTTCAACGGCTTTCCGGCCGCAAAGATCAATGGCAATGCCGCGCTTGGCTATAGCTCCGGCCAGGCGATCGCCGCCATGGAGGCGGTTGCGCGCGAAGTACTGCCGACTGGATTCGCCTATGCCTGGTCCGGACTCGCCTATGAAGAAAAGAAATCCGGTTCCACCTCGGCGATCGCGTTCGTCTTCGGCCTCATCATCGTGTTCCTGGTGCTTGCGGCCCAGTACGAGTCGTGGACCTTGCCCGGTGCGGTGATGGCGGCAGTGCCGTTCGGCGTGCTGGGTGCACTGACTGCAAACTGGCTGCGCGGTCTCTCGAACGACGTCTACTTCCAGATCGGGCTGCTGGTGCTGATCGGTCTCGGCGCCAAGAATGCTGTCTTGCGAGTCACGGCCGCCGTCGAGCTGCGCCAGCAAGGTAAGTCGATCATGGACGCCACCATCGAAGCGGGCGAGCAGCGGTTGCGCCCGATCATCATGACTTCGCTGGCCTTCGCCTTCGGTGTGCTTCCGCTGGCCATTGCGCTAGGGGCGGGCGCGAATGCGCGTCACTCGATCGGCACCGGGATCATCGGCGGGATGATCGGGGAGACGACGCTCGCGATGTTGTACGTTCCTCTGCTCTTTTATATCTTCGATCGGCTTGCGGAGCGGTCGAAGCAGAACTCGACAACGGATGCGAAGCAGGCCGCGGGAGGAAGCGCGCCCGAGGCTGCGCCGCATGCGAAGCGGGACGAGAGCTGATGGCGGCATGCCCAGAATTGTCCGTGTTGCGAACGCCGGGCGTTTCTCGCTCGCGCTGCGCTGGGCCGGAGAGAGACACCGCGCCACTGGTTGTCATCCCGCAACTAGCGCCCGGCATCACGCGTGCCCTGGCGGTTCCTCTCATCTGCGGACTTGTCGCCGGCTGCGCGGTGGGACCCGACTACGTCAAACCGAAGGTCGATACGCCTCAGGAATACCGTTTCGCCGAGAAGGATGTGCAAGACACGGCGAACACCGAGTGGTGGAAACAGTTCGATGATCCCGTCCTCGACCAGCTGATCGCAGAAGCGTTGGCGAACAACAAGAACGTCAAGATCGCCGCCGCAAACGTAGAGCAGGCCGCCGGCGCGTTGATGCAGACACGCTCGCAATTCTTCCCGCAGGTGAACTACAGTGCCAGCGCGACGCGGCAGCGTGCATCCGAAATCGCCGGTATTCCCCTGACCGGCGCAGTGATCAAAAATCCCTCCACGACCTACGAGGCGCTGGCCGGTGCGAGTTGGGAAATCGATCTGTGGGGCCGGATCCGTCGTTTGACCGAGGCGGCCCGTGCGAATCTGCTGGCCACCGAGCAGGCACGACGCGGCGTCGTCTTGTCACTCGTTGCCCAGGTCGCGAGCACGTATCTGCAGCTGCGCGGCCTCGACGCCCAGCTCGAGATATCCAACCGCACCCTGGCTTCGTATGCGAAGACGGTTCAGTTGTTCGAGCTGCAGTACAAGTACGGTCAGGTTCCGAGAATGAACGTGGAACAGGCCCGATCGAGCTACGAAACCGCAGCTTCACAGATCCCGCAGATCGAATCCCAGATCGCGCAGACGGAAGACGCGCTGTCGGTGCTGCTGGGTCGCAATCCCAGCGCCATACCGCGCGGCAAATCCATCGATGCTCTAAGCTCTCCGCCAGTCCCTGCCGGGCTGCCGTCGCAATTGCTCGAGCGGCGGCCGGACATCGCACAGGCGGAGCAGATCTTCACCGGAGGCGCTATCAAGGGGCAGGTGGCGCAGGCTACCGCAGCGCAGAAGGCAGAGCTGCTGAACTATGAATTGACCATCCAGAACGCCTTCGCCGATGTCGACAACTCACTGGTGGCGAGGCAGAAGCTGCTGCAGCAGCAGGCGGCGCAGGAACGACTGGTCAAAGCGCTCAGCGAATACGAGCGCCTCGCGACCCTCCAATACAAAGGCGGCGTGACGCCGTACTCGACCGTGCTGCAAGCGCAACAGGGTTTGTTTCCGCAGGAGCTGAGCCTGGCGCAGACGCGCTTCGCCGCGCACAATGCTCTGGTGAATCTGTACAAGGCGACAGGCGGAGGTTGGGTAGATATCGCGCAAAACATCGCGGAGCCGCCTCCAGCGAAAGCCAGCATGAAGTGATCGCGGCGCGAGGATCGCCGCGCTTGTACAATCGCTCGTGGTTGAGCTATGCCAGAAAGGGAGGATGAAATGATGGGCCGGCTCATACGAGCGATCGGCGCGATCGTGCTGCTGGTGAGCGCCTGGACCGCGCAAGCTGCTCAAGTGGCCGACATGGCTCCTTGCTCACCCAACGCCGCGCCGCAGACGACCACTCTGGACAGCTTCATCATCGTGCACGTGGTGTGCAGCGACGTTCTGCTCGAGATCCCCGCGTCCATGCTCGGCCGGAGCATTCTGCTCTACACGGAGTTTTCTGCACTGTCGACGGGGGGCTCGGAGTATGCTCCCGGCTCGGCGGTGGACAGCCGCGTAGTGCGCTGGCTGCGCGTCGGCAGCAAAGTAGCGTTGCTCACGGCGACCTTCGAAGACTGGGCAGGCGAATCCTCGGCTCTGCAACAGGGGGTCGAAGCGGTTTCGTTGCCCACGGTGATCGCCGTCTTCGATGTCGTCAGAGAGGGGGAGGGCGGAGCGCCCATCATCGATATCACTCCTTTGTTCACGACCCGGTCGCCCGCCGGTTTCGCGCTCGATTTCAAGCGACACTATCGCATGGCCCATGTGGATGGCCAACGTTCATTGGTCCGCAACGTCCGCGCGTTTTCGAAAAACATCGCGATCGGCTTCTACCAGACCTGGACTCCCGACGAGAAAGATCTGCTCAAGCCGCCCAAGGACGAGGATCCGCCGCCGTCCGCGCTCGGGTTCTACTTCAAGACGAATTTTCTGCTGCTGCCGGAGAGGCCGATGCAGCCGCGCTGCGAGGATGAACGCGTAGGCTATTTCTCGGTGCCGTTCAACGACTACAGCACCAGCGAGCACCGAGTGGTCAACAAAGCGGTTATCACCCGCTTTCGCCTGGAAAAGAAAGATCCCGACGCGGCGGTGTCCGACCCGGTAACGCCTATCGTGTTCTACCTCAGCCCGGAGATTCCTCCGAAGTGGCGGCCGTATCTCAAGCAGGCAGTGGAGCAGTGGCAGGGGCCCCTGGAGCAAGCGGGGTTCAAGAATGCCATCTTCGCCCGCGATGCGCCCACCAAAGAGGAGGATCCGGACTGGGACCCGGGTGACCTGCGCTATTCGGTCATTCGGTGGGCGCCAGGCCAGCGCGAGAATGCGCTCGGTCCCAACGTAGTCGACCCACGCAGCGGCGAAGTGATCTCTTCGCACACGTTGGTCTGGCACGACGTGCTGCGCTTGGTAGAGCTATGGTATTTCACCCAGGTTGCGCCGCTGGATCCGCGTGCCGCGAAACTTCCTCTGCCCGACGAACTCGAAGGTGAATTGCTGCGCTACGTGGTGTCGCACGAGATCGGCCATGCGCTCGGCCTGCGACACAACCTGAGAGCTCACTCCGCTTATTCGGTGCAACAGCTGCGCAGCCGCGAATTCACCGAGAAGTTCGGCAATTCGCCATCCATCATGGACTACTCGCGCTTCAACTACGTGGCTCAGCCCGGAGACGGCGCGTACTTGTTGCCCATCATCGGCGTGTACGACTATTTCGCCATCAAATGGGGCTACGAAGTGATCCCCGGCGCCAAGAGTTGCGCCGACCAATGGCCGGCGCTGGATCAGTTGGCCGCGCAGCAGGTCGAGAATGTCGCGCTGCGTTTCGGCGGCGAGAACAATGCAGCGACCGTGGACTCGTCCGTGAATACGCAGGTGCTAGGCAGTGATCCCATCGAGGCAACGGATATGGGATTGCGCAACATCGACCGCGTCGCGCCTATGTTGATTCCCGCGACCACTGACCTGGGCCGACCCTACACTCAATTGAGCGAGGTCTACGCGGCGCTGCTGGTGAAGCGTCAGAAAGAGCTCTTGTCGGTTGCGAAGATGGTCGGCGGCGTAGACGAAGTGCGCTATCAGGCCGGGCGCGGCACGCTTCCATTTTCCCCGGTGCCGGCGGAACGACAGCGCAAGGCCGTCAAGTTTCTCCTCGACCGCGGATTCACTCGTCCCGATGCACTGCTGGATCCTCAGCTCCTGTGGCGCATGGCGCCCTATGGCGGCGCCGATGCGGTGCAGGATACCAATCAAAAGCTGCTGGCCGGGTTGATAGACAAAGATGTGTTTCACCGCATGGCCGAGGCGGCGATGTTCCCGGGTGCGGTCGGCACGTACCAGGGAACGGACATGCTGCTCGATCTGAACGATGGGCTGTTCAGCGAGCTCAAACAAGCGCGTCCGACAATCGATCTGTACAGGCGCGACTTGCAGCGCGGGTACGTCACTCTGCTGCTGTCCAGCCTCTCGTCGAGCGAAGGTCCGAGCGAGTTCAGGATGGCTTTGAAGGCCGGACTGGCAGATCTGGGAAACAAGCTCGACCAGGCGGCGAAGAGGGTGCGTGATCCGCAGACGCGCGCCCACCTGAAAGATCTGAGAGCGACGATAGGAGGGTGAGCCGAGCGGGTAGAGATGCCGCCTAACGGAAATAGTGCCGCCAGTCGAACACAACCCGAAGTCCGAGCATCTGGATGTTTTGCAGGCTAGGCGCCGGCGCGCCGACCGGTGAGGTCACTGTGCCAGTCCCGCTCGGCACGTCGATAGCATAGTAGAGCTGTATCAACAGGCTCGAGCTCTGGTCCAGCGAGAAAGAACGAAACGGCCGGTACTCGACGATGGGAAACTCGTACTGTATCGAGCTCAGCGAGAGTACCGTCGCGTTGTTCGGCTGTATACCCGAAGTTGGGATGATGAAGCTGTAGTTGCCGTAGAAGCTGATTCCAATCTCGCGCCCGAGCACGAACTGGAATCGGCCTATCGGCGTCGCGATGCCGGACTCGTAGGGAATCAGGCCGCCGTTGGCAGCCTCCACGCCCATCTTTGTCAGGGTCTTCGGGGAGGTAAACGCCAGTATCGGAGTGGCCACGATCAGGTCGCCGGGGATCAGCCAGAACGGGCATCGCAGCCGTAGCGTCACGGCCGAGCGCGCCGGCACGGTGGCGCCGAGGTTGCAGCTGCTGCCGCAGCCGCTTGAACTCGAGTGTGAGTCGTAGCGCAAGCCGAGCTCGGCGAACACGAGACCGTCGCCGGACTCGCTCATGACACCTTCCAAGCCGAAGCCGGCGCGCACAGCCACCTCAAGAGATCCCACCGCGCTCTGATTGTCTTGGCCGGTTGCGAATCCTCCTTCTAGCCCCTCAACGCTGGCGGCGGCGGAAACTCCGAGGAACGGTCCTAGCTCCCCACGGAAGCGAGGCAGCTCGCCTTTCCCCGTGGCCAGCGCGGGTATAGGCGTCTGCGTGATGATCGGTATAAGAAGTGCAAGGCTCTCGGTCGTGGCTACAGCCGTTGGAAAGCGTGGCTCGCGGCAGATATTGAAAGCCTCGGGCTGGGCATCGTCGTCCCCAAGCGGTGTGATGCCCGCGGGGACTTTGCCTGCCAGCGCTTCGAGCACCTGCGCAAGGCTGTCTCGAACTGCGGCTGCCGCGCGTTTCTCATCCTCGGGCCCCATGTAGCCGTCGCCCAGCGCAACGTAGTGCTGACCTTCCCATGTGACCGCCTCGATCCCGTGCTCGTTGTAGTAGTCATGCGTCCCCAGGCGCACTGCCGTGTCGCCCCAGCTCCCGGCCACGTGACCTGCCGCGAAGCTGTCCTCGAGGAAGTGCGCGGCGAAGGCTTCGTCTGCGAGCACGGCCAGGGTGGTTTGCGCGCGGGCTTCGGGCGCGAGATTGCCGTGGGCAATGCGTGCCGCTTGCGCGACCGCACGCAAGTGATACCACGCGTAGGTACCCAGCGCATTCAGCTGGGCACCGGCTCCCAGCACGAGCTTGGCGTATGCAGCCGGTTCGATGCTCGCACTCGGGCGCGCGAGAAGAAAGTGGGCATCGTTCGAGCTCGCGCGCGTGGCCAATTCGGAATCGGCGCGTTGCAACGCGAGATTGGAATCACGGACGGCGTTGACCTGCTGGTCGCGGCGCTTGGCCGCGGCCAACTGCGCCTTCAACTTAGCGCTGATCTGCGCGACGTCGAGAATCCACGGCGCTTCGAGAACGGTGCCGAGCATGTCCTTTGCCGAGCACGAGTGGTCCCCCGCAATCGCCGGCCATGACGCGTAGTCGATGCAGGTCGGTTTTGCCGGCTGCGCGGCATCGGCTGGCTCAGGGCAAAGCCGCGATTCGTGCGCGCTACGAGCCTCGGACCACAACTGGTTCAACGCTTCGCGCTGCGCCGGATCGAGCTGCTCGATGGCCTGCACCGTGATGTCCCGGTGCTCCGGAAAGAGAAAGGCGAGCGCGGCCTGAGGCACCAGCAGCAGGCCGAGGGCCAGCCCCACGCAGCGCGCCTCAATTAGCGATCGACTCTCGCGCAGGGCATGGCGGCCGGAGCACCCCTCTACCTCAGTCCGAGAGAAAGACTTAGTCATCACTCTCCCTATCTCTCTCTGCATCTCTCTTGCTTCTCTTCTGCGAGGCTGCCATCGCAGCTGCTAGCGTGCCTTTTTGCACCGCTCCGGTCAAATACGGCCGCAGTTGCCGCTCACTGTAAAGCCTCTCCAACGTAAAGCACCACGGCTTCGAACAGCAGGTCGCGTGGATAGTGCGTCTCTCCGGAATTGCCTCCCCAGTAGGGCCACTTCTCCTGGAGCGGTAACACGACCGCCCAGTGGTCGCCGTTTGCATATCCGAGCAAGACGCTGCCAGGGATCACCTGGTCGTAGAAGATCGTCTGGCCATCGTTGAGCGCTTCGGCGCGTCCGAGATCGCGCTTCGTGAGATACATCAACCGGGCGGTTTGATCGGGAACCGTAAAAGAGCCGAGCGAGAAATAACGCACGCTTCTGGGCAAGGAGTGTTTGGCCAACCATGACATTCGCACCTTGACGCGCAGGCTGTCCACTACACCGCCATCGCCGGCCTTGCAAATCTTGAAGTCGATGCCCGACACCATCGCGTACAAGCCCGCATAAGCATCGCCAAGCGGGGAACCGTTCACGGCGCCGGCGATGCTCACCACCGCATCCACGCGTAATGCAAGGTCGGGGCTGCCCACCAGGAACTCGAGGATGTCGGGTGTGCCTTTCGAGTAGCCCACGAGCACGAGCTTGTCACCGGGATCCAACCGCTCGTCGCGTACCGCACTGGCGATCTGGCTGGCGTTGTGCGTACTGCTCGAGCGGCCATCCACGGCAACCATCCGGATCCGGTAACCGAGACCGGACAGCTTTGCGATGGCGGCGGCGACCGGTGGGGCAGTATCCTGGAAGCATTCGCCGAAGGCACCGCCGACGAAGAGTATGTGCAATCTAGGGTCGGGCTGAGGCAGCGGGGCGCTGTCGCTCTTAGCCGGAGGTTCGTCGCTGAGCCTGACCAGTGCCACGTCGCAGGACGTTCCAACCAAGTCGGGTGCAGATGCGAGCACGCCGCAGTAGATCTCGCGAAAACGGGCGCGGCCATCACTCGCGGACGGTTGGCCGACCACCGAAAGTTGCAGCGCAGGAATGTCCGTCCGGTATTTGGTCAGCGGCGGCGTGCAACCCACAGTCCAGATCGCGACGACCGCCGCGACCAGATGCTGAGCTCGCGCAGAGAAGAGCTTCATCGCGTATCTTGCTCCGCGGCGAGTTGCTCGGACAGATACAGTGCAATTGCCTCTGCCAGCATGTCGCGCGGAAACCAGTTGTGACCCGTGACCAGCGTGGCCAGGACGGGCCGCTTCTCTTCGATCGGAACAGCGACGGCCCAGTGGTCCGCGTTGACGTAACCAAGCAGCGTCGCGCCCGGGATGACCTGATCGTAGAACAGGAGCTGACCGTCGTTGCGCGGATCGATCTCCGCCAGCGCTGCAGCGAAAGGTCGCAACGGGCTGGAGACCGTATCCGAGCGCGTGAACGAGACCAGGGAGAAATACCTGGCGTTGGGCAGACGATTCGTCACGAGCCAGTTGAGGCGCGCCGGCCGCGCAAGGCTCGCGAGTGCGCCTCCGTCCCCGGGCGCACAGCCCGGGAGGGAGACATCCTTCAGAGAGCGCTGGTAGAAGGGGGCCGCGACGTCCGCTACCGGCGAGCCATTGATTGCACCCGCCACGCTGACGACTGCGCTGACCCGCTTGGCCAGATCTGGATACGCGACCATGAACTCGAGGATGTCCACGGCCCCCTTTGAATACCCGACCAGCACCAGGCGCTGATCTGCGTCCGGGGTCTGCGACACGATTTCGGCGATGCTTGCCGCGTTGTATGAGCTGCTGGAGCGCCCGCTGACGGACAGAATCTCTGCCGAGTAGCCGAGGCTGCGCAGGTGCGCCACCGCCGTCTCGAAAGGCAATGCGACGGTGCTCGCGCAATCGTTGAACAGGCCCGTCACGAACACCAGGCGCAGGCGATGATCAGGGGCTGGAGGTGGACCCGGCTGCGGAGCGCTCGGCGCCTCGTCGCGCAGACGATGCAACAGTTCGTCGCAGCCGCGCCGCTTGCGATCGGGGTGTTCGTGCAAAGTCGAGCAGAATATCTCGCGAAAGCGTGCGCGCCCGTCTTGCACGTCTGGCGCATCCAGCACACTCATGGTCTGCGCTGGCACGTCCAGGCTGTACTTCAGCATCGGGCTGGCAGTGCAACCGGACAACAGCGCTATGACGAGAGGGGCTCTGATCAAGTCTTGCATGCGACCCGGTGACGATGTAGTGCCAGAGACATCGACTTTATTGCATCGCGGAGGAGCCGTAACCGATCCATTCGGGTTCCTGCGCCTGCGCGGACATCATGATGTACCCGAGAGGGAGACTCTTGTACGCTACAGCTTGCCGAACAGGCCGACAACATGGTGCCTGAGTCTCAGCTCGGCGAGAAGCGGCCGGCCCCACTCTGCCAACAAGAGACGCCCGTGAAATGGCAGGCCGGAGGCAAACTCCTTCGGTCGCCGAGGGGGGAGCCTGGATCTACAGCGCACACACGCCGGGCGCAAAAGCAGGCGCAGCCGGCCGCAAGCTAAAATACGCGCACACGACAACGGGGCCAGACCGCCATGCAGACCACCGAAACAGCGCAAGCAGAACCAGACTTTTCCTGCGACGTGTTCGTCCTAGGCGGCGGCCCGGCCGGCTCTACGATCGCGGCACTTCTCGCCGAACGCGGCTGGAACGTGGTCATCGTGGAAAAGGAACGTCATCCGCGTTTCCACATCGGCGAATCGTTGCTCCCGCTCAACATGCCGCTGCTCGAGCGCCTGGGCGTCTACGACGAAGTCAAGCGCATCGGCATGCCGAAGTACGGAGCCGAATTCAATTCGCCCGAGCATGGTCCTCCGGTCACATTCGATTTCAGCAAAGCGTGGGACAAGACTTATCCGTCCGCTTTCGAAGTCCGACGCTCCGAGTATGATGAGATCCTGTTCCGGAACGCGGCGCGCAAGGGCGCGCGGACGTTCGAGGGATGCCGTGTAACGAAGGTCGAGTTTCCTTCCGGCGATGACGTACGTATCCAGACTGGAACACGCGACGCCGAGCGCAGCTGGCGCGCAAAGTTTTTTGTCGATGCTTCCGGGCGCGATACGTTTCTCGCCAATCGCTTCGGCATCAAGCGCCGCAACCGCTATCACAACAGCGCCGCGATGTACGGTCATTTCACCGGCGCACAGCGCCTTCCCGGCAAGGCGGCCGGCAACATCAGCATGTTCTGGTTCGATCACGGCTGGTTCTGGTTCATTCCGCTGGCCGATGGCACGACGAGTGTGGGCGCGGTGTGCTGGCCGTACTACATGAAATCGAGAAAGACGGATCCGACCAGCTTTTTTCTGGAAACCATCGCGATGGCGCCGAAGCTGCAAGAACGGCTGCGCGAGGCGAAGCTGACTCACGGCGTCACTGCAACCGGCAACTTTTCCTACCGTGCAACCCGCATGCACGGCGACCGCTACATCATGATCGGGGATGCGTTCGCCTTCATCGATCCCGTTTTTTCCTCAGGCGTCATGCTGGGCATGAACAGCGCTTTCCTGGGCGCGGAAGCGGTCGATGCGAGCCTGCGCGATCCCGCGCGGGCGCCGGCCTTGCTGCGCAAGTTCGATCGCGATGTGCGCTCGGGCGTGGACAATTTTTCCTGGTTCATCTACCGCATGACGCACCCGACGATCCGTGGCTTATTCATGGGGCCGCGCAATGTGCTGCGCATGCAGGAGGCCGTGCTTTCGCTGCTTGCCGGAGATCTTTTCCGGGGCACGCCGATACGCTGGAGCTTGCGTGCGTTCAAGGGTCTCTACTATGGCATCAATCTCCTTCATCCGCGGCGCACGCTGCTGGCGTGGCGTCACCGGAAGCGCACGTTGCGCGAACGGTTGCCGGACACTGCTGCAACGTGATGTGTCGGCCGCGGACGCTTGTCGTTCGTCACTCGTCCGTCCAGGGCAATCGCGCAGGCGATGGCGCTGAGCTTTGTGCAACGGTTTCCGAGAGAAGACCTACCCGCTCGAGTGCCGGTCGCGTCCCGCGGACGCCAGTCAAGTATAGCGTTGAAAGACCGCTTTCTTGGCATTCGAACGACCGGTGGGGTCGACCTGCGACAGCGTTCGACCGGATCTTGCCCACCGAGTTCCGGAGGGAAGATCTAACGGCGGTAATCCGGATAGTAGCTGTGGTACCGCCAGGAGTCATGCCAGCCATGATAGTGCCCGGCGGGCACGATGACGCAGCCTGCGAGGGAGAGCGTGCTCAGTAAGGTGATAATAAAATTGCGAATCATATTGTGCCTCCTATGCGGCGACACGATAGACCGCGATACCTGAACGATGGCTGAACCGCGCATCGGGTTGTGCGGTGCCGCGGGGCTCCGGACTTGCAGACTGGCTTTCAAGCGGGCAACGGGCGTCCGATTGGCCTGAACCGGCCCCCGCCGGCGCGCATTGCTCCAGCGTCCTGCCCTCTCGCTTTCGGAAGTAGCATTTCCTCGTATTCCATTCACGCGATCGTTCGCGCATGCTAATGTGCCTGGTGCTGGAGGCGCGGGTAGCCGTTCTCCGGTGATAACGGCGCCTTCCACGGGAGGCGCGGTTTCTGGGACATTGAACAAAGGGTGCCGCGCAGTGGCAGGCCCCGTCCAAACCGTAGGAGGAGATCGTGTCTGACAAGAAAACGCTGGAAAATCGTCGCGGGTTCATCAAGGCCGCGAGTGCCGTAACCGCCGCCACGGGAATCGGCTTCCCTTTCATTTCGCGTGCCGAAGACAAGCCGATCCGCATCGGCATGCCGACCATCCTGTCCGGGCGCGTGGCGCAGCTCGGCATTTCCTCGCGCAACGCCGTGATGACGGAAGTGGAGAAGTTCAACGCGTCCGGCGGTCTCGGCGGACGCAAGATCGAAATCATCACGCGCGATTCCAAGGGCAAGCCCGATGAAGCGACGAACAACACGCGTCAGCTGATCAATGGCGACGGCTGTGAAATCATCATCGACGCCGAGGCATCCTCGGGTGCGTTTGCCGTGCAGGAGGTCATTCGCGAATTGAAGGTGCTCTGCTTGCATACCAATTCCGAGACTTCCTCGCTCTCCGCCGATCCGAAGATCCGCGTCCCGACAGCTTTTCGCTTCGCTCGCCAGGGCATTCACGATGCGATCGTGAGCGCAACCTACGCGGCGAACATCGCGAAGACGAAAGGGCTCAAAACCTGGATGACCTGCTCCCCGGACTACGCTTATGGGCGGGACAACACCTCGTTGTTCCTGCAGTATTTGAAGCGGTTCCACCCGGATGTCGAGATGGTCGGCGAGGCGTGGCCGAAGCTGTTCCAGGCGGACTACACCGAGAACATCACCAAGATCCTCCAGGCCAAGCCGCAGGCGATGTACTCGGCCCTGTGGGCCGGCGATCTGGTTTCCTTCGTCGATCAGGCCGGCATCTACAACTTGCTGAGCCAAACCAACCTGTTCGCCATCAACATGGCCGACTACACGACGCTCACGGCGGTGAAGAATCTTCCGCACGGCATTCATTCGGCGACTCGCTACATCAAGGCGTTCCCCGCGACTCCTGAGAATGCTGCATGGGCGGACGCCTACAAGCTGAAGTACGGAGACTATCCGACGAACTGGTCGTGGGAGAACACGGTCGCAATGCAGTACCTCATCGCCGCGATGAAAAAGACCAACTCTACTGACAGCGTCAAGCTCGCGGACGCGATCCGCGGCATGAAGCTGAAGACGCCGTTCGGTGCCGATGGCACCATCACCATGCGTGCCGAGGATCAGACGACGATCGGTTATGCACTGGGCTGGGGCACGACGGTCCCCAAGGAACCTTACGTCGTCGACATCACATCGGGCGACTGGAAATCGATCCTCGAGCACGAGGCCGAGTGGAAGAAGTCGATGGGGTACACGTAGGCTAGAGCGGCGCACAGAAGTCTCGCATCAGGCTGCTAGCGCTGTCTGACGGTCTTACCTGCTACCTCCCATTCGGAGTAGATCTTGGATCTGCAAGCGCTGCTTGCGTGCGTATCGTCCGCGTCCTGTCTGGTTACGCAGACCACAGGGGGCCTGATCAGCGGGATGCTTCTGTTTCTGGTCGCCGCCGGGCTGTCCTTGATCTTCGGCACGCTCAAGGTCGTGAACTTCATGCACGGCTCCCTCTACATGCTGGGAGCCTATTTCGCCTTCACGATCTACAACCTCACCGGCAGCTACGCGCTCGCGGTGCTTGGCGCGGCGCTTGGCGTCGGCCTGTTCGGCTTGCTGTTCGAGCGACTGTTCATGAGTCGTGTGTACGCAACCGACGTCCTCATGCAGCTGCTGGTGTGCTACAGCTTCATCCTCATCCTCGACGATGCAGTGAAGATTATCTGGGGCGCGGAGTTTCAGTCCATGGGCATGCCCGCCGCGTTTCAGCGTCCGCCGATCATCGTCGCCGGGGGTGTGCTTCCGGTCTTCTACTTGTTTCTGATCGGGATCACCATTCTGGTTGCGCTCGCTTTGGGCTTGATGATCACGAAAACGCGGATTGGAAAAATCGTGCGGGCGGCCGCCGTCAACCCCACCATGACGTCGGCCCTTGGTATCAATACCACGCTGGTTTACGGCGGCGTCTTCGCCCTCGGGTCGCTGCTGGCCGGGCTGGCCGGCGCGCTGGCGGTGCCGGTTCGCTCTCTGGTCTCCGGGATGGGTTTCTCGATTCTGATCGAGTCCTTCATCGTCACCGTCATCGGGGGGATGGGCTCGGTGGCGGGTGCGCTGGTCGGTGCGCTGCTGATCGGACTGGTTCGCAGCTTCGGCTCGATCGGGTTTCCGCTGTTCACCGACGGCCTCATGTTCGCGTTCATGACCGTGATTCTGATCGCGAAGCCGAGCGGCCTTTTCGGGAGGGAACTCTGAGGTATGCCCAGGCCTTCGCTCGGACGGGACGCATCGATTGCAGCCGGGTTGCTCTTGCTGCTGGCCCTGTTGCCTCTCGTCTTCCCGAGCAAGTCGTTCTCCGATTTCGTCATGCGTGCTTCAGCCTTCGGCATCTTCGCGACGTCGCTCAACCTCCTGATCGGCTACGCGGGCATGGTTTCGTTCGGCCATGGTCTCTTCTTCGGCCTGGGCGCTTACAGCTTTGCGCTGCTGATGCAGAAGGCCGGGACCTCGATCCCGGTGGCATTTTCTTTGACGGTTGTGGTCAACGCGTTGGTCGCGGGGCTCGTGGGCGCGATCTGCGTGCGCCTGAAGGAGATCTACTTCTCGTTCCTGACGCTCGCGTTCCAGATGCTGCTGTACAGCTTGATCATCGCCTGGACGGCGGTAACTGGCGGCGACCAGGGACTCACCGGCGGGGTGCCGCGGCCGCCCTTCCTCGGCATCCGGCTCGACGATCCGCATCACTTGTATTTGTTCTGCTGCGCGACGCTGGTCGTCTCCCTTTTCCTGATGTGGCATCTCGTGCAGTCACCGTTCGGCTACACGCTGAGGATGATCCGCGACAATCCGCGCCGCGCGAGTTTCCTGGGGATTCAGGTCTGGCGCATTCGAGTCCTTGCCTTCATCGTGGCGGGTGTTTTCGGCGGAGTTGGCGGAATCCTCATCAGCCTTTTCGTGTCGAGCGCCTACCCCGATTTCGCATACTGGACGATCTCGGGGGAGGCCGTGTTCATGATCATGCTGGGCGGCATCGGCGTGTTCTTGGGGCCGCTGGTCGGCGCAGCGCTGCTGCTGGTCCTGAACGACTTCGTCACCAAGGTGACAGAGCACTACAGCCTGGTTCTGGGAGTGATCATCCTCGTTTTTGCGCTTGGCTTGCGCAAGGGACTGCTGGGGTTCGTCGTGCAGACCTGGAGGAAAAAAGCCGACAGGCTCGTGATGGAGAAGGGCGCGCGAGCCCAAGGCCGGAACTGACATGCTCGGAATCGAGAACCTGTACAAATCGTTCGGCGGCGTCAGCGCGATCAGCGATGTGAGCATGCAGTTCTCGGCGGGCTCGCTGACTGCGGTGATCGGTCCGAACGGGGCCGGCAAGACCAGCTTCTTCAATCTTATCACCGGCGCGCTGCGGCCCGACCGCGGTCGCATCTTGCTCGAGGGCGAGAACATCGCCGGGTTTCCGGCGCCTGATATCGTGCGGCTGGGAATCGGTCGTGCCTTTCAGATCGCGAATATTTTCGCATCGCTTACCGTGCGTGAGGCGATCCTGGGGGCGGTCAATGCGCATCGCCGCTGGTATGCGCGATGCGGCCGTCGATTCCCGCTGGCGGAAGCGCAAGCCCAGGCGGATGAAGTGATGGACCTGGTTGGACTGACGCCGACGGCGGACACGCTCTCGGGCAATCTGTCGCACGGAGATCAGAAGGTCCTCGATATCGCCCTCGCCCTGGCGCTGGATCCGCGGGTCCTGCTCCTCGACGAGCCGACCGCGGGGATGGGGCCGGAAGAGCGCTGGCAGATGATGGAAACAGTCCACCGGCTATGGGAACGGAAGAAAATGACTCTGGTCTTCATCGAGCACGACATGGACATCGTGTTCAAGTTCGCGCAGACCATTCGAGTGCTGAGCTACGGGCGCGTGTTGGCCGAAGGCACGCCCGAAGAGGTGCGGCACAATCCCAAAGTGATCGAGGCCTATCTCGGCGCCAAATACGACGCGGAGCACGCGTGAGCGAGCGCGTCATCTTCGAGGCGCAAGGCATAGACGTTTTCTACGGTGCCAGCCAGATTCTGTTCGATGTGAGCGTCGCGGTCGTCGAAGGGCAGACCATGGCCCTGTTGGGCCGCAATGGTGCCGGCAAGTCCACGACACTCAAGGCGATCGCCGGGATTGCGCCGCCTGCGCGTGGGCAGATTCGCGTAACCGACACGGAAATGCAGGGTAGAAAGCCGCACGTCATCGCCCGCGCCGGCGTTGGCTTTGTCCCCGAAGACAGGCAGGTCTTCCCCGAGCATTCGGTGGAGGACAATCTGGTCATCGCGGCCAAAAAAGGCCCCGGCGGCCAGGACTACTGGAGCCTGAAGCGCGTCTACGAAATGTTCCCGCTTCTGGCGCCGCTGAAACAGAGAATGGCGGGGCATCTTTCGGGTGGCGAGCAGCAGATGCTGACCATCGCTCGCACACTGATGGGGAATCCGATCGGCCTGCTGCTCGACGAGCCGAGCGAGGGACTGGCGCCGGTGATCGTAGAGCGGATCGGGGAGCTGTTGCGGCGGCTCCGGGATATGGGTGTGACGGTGCTGCTGGCAGAGCAGAACATGCATTTCTGTCTCGGCATCGCGAGCCACGCAACCATCATCGACAAGGGCCAGATCGTCTACCGCAACACGATCGAAGCGCTGAGACGGGACGATGCGATCAAGAGCAGGTACCTCGCGTTCTAGGGAAGCTCTGAATAGATCAGAAACTTCCCTAGACATGCCAGTTCGAATTGGAGAAGGAAGATGCGTACCGAAGTAGGGGCGAAGTAGATGTCTCTCGCAGCGCTATCAGGGGTAGCGGTGGTCACGGGAGCCGCCAGCGGTATCGGCGCGGCCTGTTGCAGGGAACTGGCGGCTCGCGGTGCGCGAATCGCGCTCCTGGATCGCGACGAGCGCATGGACGCGGTTGCGCGCGCGGTCGACGGCCGCGCCTGGGTCGTCGATGTGGCCGATGAGGCGGCGGTGGAGCGCTGTGCGAACTCGATCGAGGCCGAGCTGGGCCCGGTCGAGATCCTCGTGAACAGCGCGGGCGTGATCCAGGTTCCGCTGCCACCGGAGCGCTTGTCGATGACGAGCTGGGACGAGGTGGTGCGCGTGGATCAGCGCGGTACCTATGTGGCTGCGGTGGCGTTTGGCTCGCGCATGGCGTTGCGCCGGCGCGGCAGCATCGTCAATATCGCCTCCATCGCCGGAATGCGCTCAATGCCGCTGCACGCTTATGCACCTGCCAAGGCGGCGGTCATCGCGATGACCGAGTGCCTCGCAGCGGAATGGGGCCCGGCACAGGTGCGGGTGAACGCTGTATCCCCAGGCTACACGCGCACTCCGGCCTTGCAGGCGGCGATCGACAAGGGCGAGCGTGACGTTTCCGCTCTGGAGCGCAATGCTGCGCTAGGGCGTCTGGTCGAGCCCGTGGAGATTGCTCGCGCCGTGGCCTTCCTCGCGAGTCCCGACGCTGGAGCAATCACGGGGGCGAACATCCCGGTCGATTGTGGCTGGCTCGTCACCGGATCGTGGCACAGCTACGGCGGCTTGCGTCAGCGGACCGACTGAGCTCGGGGAAAAGCTCCACGATGACGCTCGGAGCCGGCGTCCCCATCGGCAGTTTCATCCGTTCCGCCGGAAGGCAAGGCTGGATCTCAACGCCCAGCCAGCGCCACTTGCTGCAGCGCCAACAGCCGCTTGACCCCATTCGTTACGTTTCTGCAGGAGAGTGTCGCGCCCGAGATGTTGGGAATGTCCTGTTCCAGCTTGAATGGATCGGCCAGCGTCTTGCCCTCGAACAGATGGCGCCAATCGGGGTTGCGAATCTGATAACCGTAGGTTTCCCGGTAAGTGAGGATCTCGATCCCGCGCACCTTGCCGTCTGGAGTCAGTCCGACGGCATAGGTGATGAACTCGTGCTTGCCCAACACCTCGTCTACGATGAACCAGCCTTCGAACTCTCCGCTTTTCTCGACGCGCCAGACGGCTTGCTTCTTCCAGCGCTGACGCACTCCGCTCTTTGCCTCGATAGCCTTGCTTTGATCGTCGGTCAGCTCCACGGTCGCGTCGATGAAGCGATCGGCATCCGGAAAGAGCAGATGCTGCGCCTGAGGCACGGTGAGGTAGTCGGTTGCGTAGGCAGGCGCTACCGCGATCAGTGCCGCGGGTAGTAAGACAAGACCAGGGATCGGGCGCATTTCGCTCGCTCAGAAATTGATACCGATCTTGAGTCGGATTTCCTGCGACGTCTTCTCGATCAGCTGCTGATTGTAGGTCTGTCCGGGATAGGGGTTGCCGCCTCCAACCAATTGCGGCATCCACGTCAATGTCACCCACCAGTCCTTAGCTGCGTAGTGAATCGTCGGGCCCGCCTGCAAAGACCAGCGCTCCTGCCCTACGACGGTCTCGTGCTCGGTCTGATAGAAGATTTCCCCGCCGACAAACCAGTTCGGGAATATGCGGTACGTAAGCCCCACGCTGGCAGTGATCGCGATTTCCATCTCGGGCGTGAGCGGCCATTCGAAGTCCGCGGGCAGTCCTTCGATTGGCTGGCGCGTGGCGCTGTCCGCCTCGATGCCAAGATTTCCCGCCAGGACCAGCTGCCCGTCCAGGAAGTACTTCTGCGCGAGCAAAAATGTCTCGAAGGCGTAGACGTTCTTGCGAAAGCCCGAGTTGACGTCGTACCAGAAATAGCTGAGCGACGTGTACTGCGCGAGCCCGAAATCATCGAGAGCTGGAGTGAGGTAGTTGTACTTGACCGCTGCCTCGACCCCGGCGGGCCTCCATGGATACTTTTTCTCGCCTGGAAGGTATGCGTCGATCATGAGTCCGCTGGTATTGATTCCCAACCCGAAGAACGCAATGGACCCTGCGAAACGGTCGGTAAACCCGTATTCGACTTCGGTCTTCGTATCCAGCGCGTTATACGATCCCTGCTCCTTGCCGCCCCGCCAGGTAAACCATTGCTCGGCGTCCCAAGCGCCCTTGGGCAGCGGCTCTGCCCCCTTTACATAACCGAACAGCCCTTCGTCAGCCGTGCCCTCTCTCGACAGAAGCAGAGCGCAAATTAGCAACGCAACATGACCCCCCGTGGTCTTGCCCATGGCTCGGATTCCCCTCTCCAGACCGGTTGACCTCATCTGGAGAAGCTGCTGATGCCACTGTTGTAGACATCAGCAGGGTCGGCCTTCTAAGGGCCAATCCTGTGAACGCTTTTCCAGACCCTGCACACTCGCGAAACACCAACTGCGCATCCAGTCAAGCGCGTCCGTCCCCGTCCCCCTTGGGAAACCAGGCAGCTCGCAGTAGGAGATTCTCTTGAGAATGTGAATGCGAAGCATACGCATTCGTGTCAACCATTGCAATAGTCAAACCATCCAAATCGGTCTTAGGGAACGTACGCAACTGACGGAGCTATTGTTGCCAGGAAAAAAGGAGATGGAACGACGCACTCGCGCAGAGCAGGGGACGGGGGCGAATAACCTAGTGCTTAGCAAGGCGAGGTAGAAGAGCGGCGGACGTTGGGCTCCGGCGATTCACGCACCTGCGTGCGTTCGATACCCGCGGCCTCGATAGCTTCCGCTTCCGGACTCAGATTCCCAAGAACCGTCGGCGCAACCTGCGACGCTGCCGGCGCAGTATTGATCGTGTGTGCCGGCAGCCTCGGATTCGAGGGCGGACAGAGAGATCGGCCTACAGCAACGTTTCGTTCGACCTGCTGGCTTCTCGCGTTGGCGGGTGCACGATAGGGACTGAATGATGCAGCCGATACAGGCGGTACAGCTCCTTCCGATCCCCTGGCCGGCTTCCCTCCCAGATCCGCTCCCATTGGCCGTCAGGCTGATATATCTGGGTAGTGCTGCCTTGCACCAGCAATATGTCGCACGCATAGGCGCTCGACGGCGCCTGGTCATCGCGGTACGTCCAGATTCCCGCAAAGTAATCGAGCATCGCCCGCTGCGGTTCGCCCAGGTTGTGCGATGCCATGCAGCGGTAATCGAGCGGAAGCTGCGCTCTCAGTTCGGAGATCATCTGTCTGTAGCTGCGTCCGGCGTCCAAGTAGCGGATGAAGAAGACCGAGGTAATGCCCCAGACCATCGTCAGCCCCGCGACCCACATCACAATGGGCCTTGCCCGGGTCCCCGGAAAGCGAAGTACGACCCAAAGCCAACCCAGTGTCAGCGCTGCCGCACCCGTAAGCTCCGCGAAGCCCAACGTCGGAGTGTACGAAGGCTGAAAGCGAATCAGCCGTTCGTGCAATGCAGTTGAAACGGACAGATCGAGCGCTGCCCATGTGATCCAAACCGCGAGCCCCAGCACGAGCGGCACCGCGATCGCTACTGTCGACAGAGCCCTGTTCATGCCGCGACCCAACGACAACAATCTGGGCACGGCGAGCAGCGAGAGCGTAAGCAGCAACGGCAAAACATACACGTCGCGCCCCTGACGCGACAGGCTCAGCACCCCGAAGATCACGGCAAACTCGGCAAGGAGCAGCAGCAGCTCGGGACGCGCTGCAATCTTTCGGCGTTCCCTGCAGACCGTGCTCAGCGCCAGAGGCCATGCAGGCAACGCAGACCAAGCGATAGTTACGAGCACGTAGAAGGGTTCTCCCTTCGGTCCCAGGACGTTTCTGCCGAGGAAGCGCCCGAAGTTGTTGTCCCAGAACCAGACCATGAAAAGCTCAGGCGAGCGCGAGTAGAGCATCGCTGGCCAGATCACGAGCCAGGGCAGACCGGCCAGCACAGCTGCGAACAGGCAGCGCGCGTAGTCGCGCGAGCGCCACCGATCGGAGAGTACAGGGAGAAGGGCGGCGAGAATGCTGAAGCATCCCACCGCGAGAAGGCCTTTCGACATGAACGCGAGACCGACGCCGGTGCCTAGCCATGCACCACCTAAATATGGCCGTCGCATGCCGAGCGCCAATCCATAGAAGCCCAACGCGAACCCCGCCAGCTGCGCGACATCGGTCACGAGCAAGTGCCCCCACAGCAACAGCCCCACGTTGCCGACTAGTACGAGGGGCGCCATCCAAGCCGCGTTCCGTCCGAACAGCTCTCGGCTCGTGAGACCGACGATGATGAACGTCAGGGCCATGTAAAGCCCCGTGGCAAGCCGTGCACCATCGTGGACGGGCAAGACCGCGCCAAAAGCCTTCGCAGTGAGCGCTGCCGTCAAGTAATAGATCGGCGGCTTTTCCATGAAAGGCTCGTGCGCGAGCATGGGGACTACCCAATCGCGCCCCTCCAGAATACTGAGGACCAGACCGAAGCTGTACGCTTCGTCGGGCTTCCAGGGATCGTGGCCGATGAGCCCGAGAACGATCCAGGCGAAGCAGAGCAGCGAAACAAGGATGACAACGGTGCGCGAGCGCCACGTCTGCGTTTTCCATCCGCGACGACGTTCAGCTTGAGACGCAGCCAGGCTGAGACCGAAATCCGAACGGTGCGATTCCGCTAGTCCGTTCAAGTTAGAGAACATCATGGCGGAAGTGAACCCTTCGTGTGATCCTCTTTGAGTCCAACTCGTATGCGTTTGGCATCAGTCAGTCGACGGACTCGTCACCCTCACACGCTGTCATTTGCGCGGGACACCCGAGCATGCGTACCGCGTTCGACAAGTTGAAGCGGCTGAGCATCGATCCATTTGCAGCAACGAGTATTGGCATCTCGGCGGCAAAACTACATGAGCGAACTTACCAACGACTTACCCTGCCTGCCTTGTCGCGGAGCAGGTGATACCCGACTTGAGAGCCGTCAACACGGCAGACCGATCTGCCGTTGATCGTGATTCTCGGAGTCCGCCGAGAGTCAGCGTTTCGCAAGCTTGAGGACAGTTCGGTGCAAGAGGTCTTGCGTATAGTCGGCGCGTCCGCTGCGATGGGCCCGTCTAGTTCTGACGAACACATCCAGGGACCGGTCCGGACGAGACGCAACCGTCGCGTCGCGTTGCAGCCGTCGCTTCCGCCTCCAGGCGCTGCCGCGCAGGTGCCTGCACAGGATCGCTTGACACGAGCCCGGTTGGTACCGATCCGCGGCGCTGTGGCGTTGGCGGCAGGCGGAGTCCAAGGAACAGCACGAAGGATCTGTATGAATCTGCATCTCCAGACCTGATCCACATAATGAAAGAGAGGGCAGCCGTCTCTCGGGCGCGCACCGCGCGTGGCTTGCCGAGGCGGAATCAGATTGCGGTCGTCGCGGTGCTGCTAGGCTTGGCCAGCGCAGCAGTTGGCGTCGCAGCCGTGGGGGATGCGCTGTTCGGTCATGCATCCCAACCATCCACGGAGCCTGTGCCCAGCCCCGGAACGTTCCGACCGACGTCCGCACAATTGGCCAGCCTCAAGATCGCTCCAGTCGAGATGGTTACCTTCCGCTCCGAGCAGGTGACCGACGGCAAGATCGCAGTCGACGGCGATCGGACCACACCCGTGTTCTCCCCTTACTCAGGCCGGGTCACCAGGATCTTCGCCAATCTCGGTGATCACGTCAGGCAGGGCCAGCGGTTGCTCGCACTCGAAGCCGTGGAGTTTGCGCAAGCTCAAAACGATCTGGTGAGCGCCGCATCGGCGGTGAACACCGCGCGCTCTCAACTGTCCTTGTCGCACACCAACGAGCAGCGCAAGCACGCCTTGTACGACGCCAAAGCCGGCGCGCTGCAGGACTGGCAGCAGGGACAGGGCGAACTGGTTACCGCCCAGAACGCGTTGCGCTCAGCAGAAACTGCCCTTGCGTTGGTCCGCAACCGTCTGCGCATCCTCGGCAAGAGCGATGCGGAAATCAGCGCACTCGAAAACGCGCAAAAGGTCGATCCGGTGTCCTTTGTCGTCGCACCTATCGGTGGCAACGTTACGGATCGGCAAGTCGGTCTCGGCCAATACATCCAGGCCGGAGCCTCGACTGCTGTCTATTCGATTGGAGACCTATCAACGGTCTGGCTTATTGGGAACGTGCGCGAAGCCGAAGCCCCACTCATGCGGCGTGGTGTGCCCGTAGAAGTTCATGTGATGGCCCTGCCGGGAAAGGTGTTCGAGGCCAAGCTCACGTACGTTGCGCCCGCGGTCGACCCGAACACGCGTCGACTCCAGGTGCGGGCCGAGGTCGAGAATCCGGGTGGGGAATTGAAACCCGAGATGTTCGCGAGCTTCAGCATTATCACGGGCAAGGAGTCGGCATCGCCGGCAGTGTCGCAGGACGCCATTCTCTATGAGGGCGACGATGCTCGCGTGTGGGTCATGCAACAGGACGGCGCGATCGCTTCCCGGGAAATACGCGTCGGGAGAATGAGCAATGGGATGGTGGAGGTTCTGGCAGGACTGGAGCCCGGACAAAAGGTAGTCACCAGCGGCACTCTCTTCATCGATCGCGCCGCCAGGCGCGACTGACCGCTAGAAGCCATGCGGCCAAGCCCATCTCATTCTGGCGCCAATGCATCCCGCGAACGATCATGAGATAGGTGCTAGCCCGCCTTGAACGGGATTGTCGCTTTCGCGCTGAAACAGCGCATCTTGATCGTGCTGCTGCTCGGCCTCGCATTCGGGGCGGGTATCGTCAGCTTCATCGAGCTCAACATCGAAGCCTACCCCGATCCGGTGCCGCCGCTGGTCGACGTCATCACTCAGAGCCCGGGGCAGTCGGCAGAGGAGATAGAGCGCTATATCACGATTCCAGTCGAAATCGAGATGGCAGGCATCCCGCACGTCACCGCTATTCGCACCATCTCGCTGTTTGGTCTTTCGGACGTGAAGCTGCAGTTCACCTACGACTTCACCTATGCGGAGGCCGAGCAGTGGGTGATCAACCGGCTGTCGCAACTCTCGCCCCTGCCCAACGGCGCCGTACCGCAAATTTCGCCCTGGAGCCCGATCGGCGAGATCTATCGGTATCGCGTGACGGGACCGCAGGGGTTTTCGGTCACCGACCTCAAGACCCTTCAGGACTGGGTCCTGGAGCGCCGCTTCAAGGCAGTGCCCGGCGTGATCGACGTCAACGGCTGGGGCGGCAAGACCAAGACCTACGAGGTCACTATCGACCTCAACAAACTCATCTCCTACGGGCTCACGGTACCGCAGGTACTGCAGGTGCTGAACAACAGCAACATCAACGTCGGTGGTCAGACCGTCAACTTCGGGCCACAGGCCGCGGTGGTGCGCGGGGTTGGCATGATCCGCTCCGTGGAGGACATCCGCAGCACCATGCTGACAGCGAGCAACGGAACGCCTGCGTTGCTGGGCGATATCGCGAAGGTCACCGTGGGGCACCAACCACGCCTGGGTATCGCGGGTCAGGACGGCGATGACGACATCGTGCAGGGAATCGTTCTCATGCGCCGCGGAGAAAAGAGTCTGCCGACTCTGCAACGGGTGAGAGCGGAGGTGGAGAGGATCAACAATTCGAACCTGTTGCCGCCCGGGGTACGAGTGGAGAAGATCTACGACCGCACCGAGCTGATCAACGTCACCACGCACACGGTGCTGCACAACATGATCCTCGGCATCGTTCTGATCTTTCTTGTGCAGTGGGCGTTTCTCGGCAACCTGCGCAGTGCGATCATCGTGGCGACCACCATCCCCTTCGCCTTATTTTTCGCGATCACCATTCTGGTCCTGCGGGGCGAGTCGGCGAACCTGCTGTCGGTGGGTGCCATCGATTTCGGACTGGTCGTCGATGCTACGGTGATAATGGTCGAGAACATCTTCAGGCATCTGGCGGAGAGTGCGCATGCACGTCAGTCCGGGCACGCAGTGCTCCACCGCGTTCGCATCAGACTCGACTTGCACGGCAAATTCGCGGTGATCGCCAATGCGGCTGCGGAGGTCAACCGCGCAATCTTTTTCTCCGCCGCTATCATCATTGCGGGCTTCGTGCCCTTGTTCACGCTTTCGGGTGTCGAAGGGCATATTTTCGGGCCCATGGCCAAGACCTACGCTTACGCCATCGCCGGCGGGCTGCTGGCCACCTTCACGGTGTCGCCCGCTTTGAGCGCGCTTCTGCTCCCCGAGCGGGTGAGCGAGATCGAGACCATCATCGTGCGCAGCCTGCGCCGTACCTACCGGCCAGCGCTCGAATTCGCGCTGGCCAATCGCATAATTACCTTGGGCGCCGGCCCGTTGCTCGTGCTCCTGGCGCTACTCGCAGGATTGTCGCTCGGTCTGGAATTTCTTCCCAAGCTCGAGGAGGGCAATCTATGGATTCGAGCCACCATGCCGCCTTCGATATCGCTCGAGGAAGGCAACGACTATGTCAACCGCATGCGCCGGGTCATCAAGAGCTTTCCAGAGGTCGTCACGGCGGTGTCGCAGAACGGGCGGCCCGATGACGGCACCGACGCCACGGGCTTTTTCAACGCCGAGTTCTACGTCCCGCTCAAGTCCTCCGATACCTGGCCCAACGGTGTAGACAAGGAGCAGCTCACCAAACAGGTGAGCTCTGCACTCGATGCACAATTCCCCGGGGTCGAGTTCAACTTCTCGCAGACTATCGAGGACAACGTGGAAGAGGCCGCCTCCGGGGTCAAGGGCGAGAACTCGGTCAAGCTGTTCGGCAACGATTTGGATGTCCTGGAGAAGACGGCGGCCAAGGTCAAGGAAGTAATGAGTACGGTGCGCGGGGTGACCGATCTCGCAGTGCTCAACTCGCTGGGGCAACCCACGGTCAAGATCGACATCGATCGGTCGCGGGCCGCGCGCTATGGGCTCACCCCCGGGGACATCAACGCCACCATACAAGCGGCCATCGGCGGGCAGGCCGCGGGGGATCTGTTCGAGGACGGCAGTGATCGCCATTTCCCAATGATCGTGCGCCTCGCTCCCGAATATCGTCAGAACCTGGACGCTATCCGCCGCATCACCATCGGCGCGCCGAACCCCAGCGGCAATGGCATCGTGCAGGTGCCGCTCAGCGACGTGGCCAGAATCGGGCTGGTGTCGGGTGCCTCGTTCATCTATCGCGAAGATCAGCAGCGCTATATCCCGATCAAGTTCAGCGTGCGCGGGCGCGATCTGGGCAGTGCTGTCCTGGAAGCTCAGCAGAAGGTTGCCCAGCAAGTGCAGCTGCCCGCAGGTTATCGATTGGACTGGGCGGGGGAGTTCGGCGAGTTGCAGGAGGCGCTGCGCCGCCTGGCCGTGGTCGTCCCTTTGAGCCTGGCGCTGATCTGCGTGCTGCTGTATCTGAACTTCTCCTCGCTCACCGATACGTTGCTTGCCGCCAGCGTCATGCCAATGGCGCTGATCGGCGGGATCTTCTCCTTGTACCTTACCGCTACGCCGTTCAGCGTGTCGGCTGCGATCGGCTTCGTGGCTTTGTTCGGTATTGCCGCGATGGACGGAATCATCGTCATTTCCTCTTATAACGCTCTCATCGGCGATGGGGTGGAGCGTGGTGAAGCCATCGTGCGCGCGTGCGAGGTGCAGATGCGCCCAGTGATCATGACCTGCGTCGCGGCATGCGTCGGGCTGCTGCCGGCCGCGGTTTCGAGCGGCATCGGCTCGCAGGTGCAGAAGCCTCTCGCGCTCGTGGTGGTAGGCGGGATTCTGCTTGCGCCGGTTTTGATCCTCATCGCGCTGCCGGTGTTGATCGATCTATTCTCGCGCCGCGGTGTCGCCGTCGCGGACCGGGCACCGGCGGAGGTCGCACGCTGATGACAGCGCCTTTGTCCCCGCTGCGGAAGCAAAGCGGATCCCGCCTGTGCTGGCGAGGAAGGGTTGGGCTTGCGGTCAGTATTGCTGCTCCCGTGGCGTTGTTGACAGGCTGCAGCGTGGGCCCGGATTTCAAACGTCCCGCCGCGCCCGAGGTAGATGGTTACACGTCCGAGGCGCTCTCGACCAAGACCGCTTCGGCCGATGTGGCCGGCGGGAAGGAGCAACGCTTCGCGCTGGGCGAAGACATCGCACAGCAGTGGTGGACGCTGTTTCGCTCTCCCGAGCTAAACACCCTGATCGAGCAAGCGCTCAAGGCAAACCCCGATATGCACGCCGCCCAAGCTGCCCTGCGCGAGGCCATGGAGCTGGTCTACGCGCAGCAGGGCGCTTACTACCCCAGCATCGAGGCTGGGTTGTCGGCAACCCGCCAGAAGAACGCTGTCGGCACCCTCGCGCCCACGCTCAGTTCCGGTTCGCCGCTGTTCAACTTGTTCACCGCCGAAGTCGGCGTGTCCTATGCCTTCGACGTTTGGGGAGGCAGCCGCCGTCAGGTCGAGTCGCTCGAGGCTCAGGCTGAGTTGCAGCGCTTTCAGCTCGAGGCTACCTACCTGACCTTGACCTCGAACGTGGTAGTGGCTGCCGTGCAGGAGGCATCGCTGCGCGCTCAAATCACAGCGACCGAGCAGGTGATCAAGATCGAGACCGAAGTCGTGGACATCTTCCGTCGCCAGCAAACGCTAGGGGCCGTCGCTGTGGCCGAGGTGGTTGCGCAGGAGGCCACGCTTGCGCAACTGCAAGCCACACTTCCCGCATTGAAGAAACAGCTTGCCCAGCAGCGCAATCTGCTTGCGCGCCTGGCCGGGCGCTTTCCGAGCGAGGAGCCGGCACAGCGCTTCGAGCTCGCGGCTCTATCTCTGCCTGAGCAGTTGCCGGTGAGCCTGCCCTCGAAGCTCGTCGAGCACCGTCCCGACGTGCGCGCCTCCGAGGCCCAGCTGCACTCGGCAAGCGCTCAGGTGGGAGTGGCCATCGCTAACATGCTGCCGCAGATCACCCTGACTGCCGCGGGAGGAACCACCGCCACTCAGGTCAGCCAGTGGTTCAGCCCCGGCAACCAGTTCTGGAGTCTGGGGGCAAGCCTCACGCAGACCTTGTTCGACGGTGGGACCCTCCTGCACCGCAAGCGTGCCGCCGAGGCTGCGTTGGATCAGGCGGGAGCGCAGTATCGCAGCAGCGTGCTGACTGCGTTTCAAAATGTGGCGGACACCCTGCGCGCCCTCCAGTACGACGCAGATGCGCTCAATGCGCAGGTGGCTGCCGAGCACGCGGCCTCTGAAAGCTTGGCCATCGCACGCAAGGCTCTGGCGCTGGGCTCGATCAGCTATTTGTCTCTGCTCAACGCCGAGCAGACTTATGAACAGACACTGATCGGCCTCGTGCAGGCCAAGGCCAATCGGTACGCCGATACCGCCGCCTTGTTCCAGGCTCTGGGAGGCGGCTGGTGGAATCGCCCGGAAGAGGCTGCGGTACAGGCCTCCGTCAACCCTGCGCAGCACAGCACGTTGCGAAAGAACTAACATGCGTATTCTCGTCGTCGAAGATGACAGTTTTCTCGCGGAAAGCGTCACCGCCTTCCTGCGGCAAGCGGGCTATGAAGTAACGTGCGAATCGTCAGGCCCAGGCGCGGATGCAGCTCTCGGCAACGGAAAATACGACCTCCTCATTCTCGACGTCGGCTTGCCTGGTATGGATGGCTTTGGTGTCCTGTATAGATTGCGCAAGCGAGGGCAGCAGCTGCCGGTGCTCGTCCTTACCGCACGCGACGCCGTCGAAGACCGAGTGTACGGATTGAATCTTGGTGCCGACGACTATGTCGTGAAGCCGTTGCAGCTTCAGGAGCTCGAGGCGAGAGTGCGCGCATTGTTGCGACGCAGCCTCGTCGGTGGAGAGCGAAAGCTATCGCTTGGGCCGTTGGTCCTGGACCTCGCCGCGCACCAGGCGTCGCTCGACGGTCACACGCTTGAGCTCACGACCGGAGAGTGGCGGCTCCTGGAGCTGCTCGTCCGTCGCGCCGGAAGGTTGGTGACGAAAGAGCATCTGCGCGACACATGTGCCTCGCGCGAAGATCTCGTGAGTCTTAATGCGGTCGAAGTGCAGATATCGCGCTTGCGGAGCAAACTCGCTAACACAGAGATAAACATCCGTACGATACGCGGATTGGGTTACTTGCTGGACGAGCCCGTTGAAAACCGCAACTAGCGTTCGCTATCGGCTGCTGGGCTGGCTGCTGGTACCTCTTGTCGCATTGCTCCTCATCGGTGCGCTCGCCGACTACGGCACTGCGGTTGGGCCAGCCAACGCGGCTTACGATCAGGCGCTGATAGACGCGGCAATTGCCATCGCCGGACAAATCAAGGCGGAGGACGGGCAATTGCTGGCCGACCTGCCGCCGACCGCCACCAAGGTTCTGCGCACCGACCAGTACGATCAGATCTATTTCGCGGTCCTGGGTCCGAACGGCACCGTGGTTGCCGGCGATCGCGGGCTTCCGCTACCGGCCGGCCTCAGCGGGCGTGAACGACCTGCCGTGTACGACGCCGAATACGGCGGCAAGCGGGTCAGGCTGGCGGCGGTTCCGGTCACGGTGGGCGGTATCAATGCAGAAGTCGTGGTTGCCGAGACGACGATCAAACGTCAGAAACTCGTCGATGAGATCTTGGTGCGCATGCTCATTCCCGAGGTGCTTTTCGCGGCGGCGGCGATTGGCCTCATCTGGATCGGCGTGACACAAGGACTGGGGCCGCTGCAGCGGCTGCGATTCGAGATCGCGGCGCGCTCGCATCTGGACTTGCACCCGGTGTCCGAAGATCGCGTGCCGGTAGAAGTCAGGCCGGTGGTGCATGCCATCAACGAGCTCCTGGAAAGACTGCAGCGTACGATAGCGCTTCAGCGGCAGTTCATCGCCGACGCCGCCCATCAATTGCGCACTCCGCTGGCCGGGCTGCAAGCTAGGTTGGAACTCGAGCTCAGCCACTCCAGCCCTGCCGAGTGGCATGCAACGCTGACCTCCTTGAAGCACTCGACCGACAGGACTGTGCGCCTTGCCAATCAGCTGCTGGCGTTGGCGCGTGCAGAAGTGGAAGCCTTGCCCCTGACCAACCGCCGGGAAACGAATCTGCGCGACGTGGCGCAGGAGGTCGGTCAGGACTGGGTGCACCAGGCGCTGGCTCGAGACCTGGACCTCGGATTCGAGCTCGCCGACGCGAAAGTCTTCGCAGAT
>Ga0335080_10000697_pt1 | contig 31523 bp, 30 predicted proteins | sample Lox_Sample_34_FD_206720 | JGI IMG/M metagenome (GOLD analysis project Ga0335080, IMG submission 206720) | Soil microbial communities from Loxahatchee National Wildlife Refuge, Florida, United States - Lox_Sample_3.4 | ecosystem: Environmental > Terrestrial > Soil > Wetlands | place: USA... | reverse complement strand
GGGTGGCGCCCGGCCGCGGGGACCTGGCGCCGCCGCTCCCTGACGGGCGTGACGTGCTGGATAAAAAACAGGGGCAGGGGATTGCGCTCCCCGAGCATTGCGGCGCGCCAGCGCAGCTCCAGGCCCGCCGGCGTGCGCCGGGAGCCGTCGGCCGGATCGCTCACCTCGATGCCGCGCGCTCGCATCGCGACCACGTCGGCCGCCAGATCGTCGCTTTGCACGACGACGTAGCGCAATCCGCCGCCCCGCTCCAGGAATTCGACGAGCCCGCCGAACGGGCTGTGCGACACGTACTCGCTCCTGTCACGGATGGCGAGGAGCTCGAGGTAGTCGTCCTCGAGAAACGCGATCGCGTTGTGCGTGCCTTTCCCCGTGTGCGCGCCCCCGGGATGGACGTCGAATCCGATCCGCGCGTACGCGTCTACGCCCCGGTCGAGATCCGGGACGCAGATCATCACGTGGTCGATGCGCGCGAGGATGGCCGCTGCTCCGCCCGGATCATTCCGCCGGAAACGTGCCGACGACCGCCTTGGCTACGACGTCGGGGCTCATCGGGCCCGAATGGGGAAATTGCTTCCCCGGCACCGGCTTGCCCGCCGCGTCCGTGTAGATGGATTTCCATTCGTTGACTTCGACAACGTACGACCCGCGTTGAAGATAGGTCCGCTGCCCGCTGGCTTCGGGCTTTTTCCTGTCGCCCGTGTTGACGACGACCAGGCTTACACCGGGCTTCGACTGGGCTTTCTTCTCCCTCCATTCGTCACGCAGGATCGCGCTATACAGCGCGGCCGCCGCGTCGCGGTTGTGAGCGCGGTACACCACCGCGCCCAGCTGGTGCTCCATCGGCGTGGACTTGCTGTCCGAGGCGACGTGCATGCTGACCACGGCACGAACGTGCGTCTTGATCGCCGCCTCGACCTGGGCGCTTGAGGCGGGAGTGGTCTTCGGGCCCGTGGTGACCCTCTTCACCTTGTCGTAGCGAAGCCCCGGATATCTCGACGCGGAAAAGAGCGCCCGCCAGAACGCCGTCAGATCCGGCGCGCCGGTTTTCGTCCGGGCCTTCTGCCCGCTTTCCGGGCGGCTAGGGAGCGTATCCGCCTTGCCCGTCTTCCCCGAGGCGCGGGCTTCCGCGCCTTCTTTCGGTCTGGGCGCGGCGGCGACGGGTCCCTTTCCGCCGGACGCGAGCGCCGGTGCTGCGGGCTCCCCGGTTCTTCGCACGCAATATTGCACCGGCTGATCCCTGACGGTGCAATTCGTACCCTTGGGGCCGCATGCCGTTACTGCTTCCATTCGCGTGCCCCATTCCTCGCAGCCGGTGCCGGCACAGCCCGAAAGCAGGATCGCGGGCGGCGCCAGGGCCAGAGTGCCGATCGCGCGCAGCAGCCGTGGCATGGGGCCTCGGGACGGGCTCTATTCCGCTTGGATCTTCGCGCGCTGCACGATGTCGTGCATGCGCTTCAAGCCGTCCTGCGTCCACTGCGTGACCGTCGCGGGGTTCGAGCCGACGGGCTCCAGCCCCTGCGCGATCAGCTTGTCGCGCACCTCGGGTGTCCTCACCGCCTTCACCAGCTCGGCGTTCAGCCGCTCGACGATGGGAGCCGGCGTGCCGAGCGGGACGACGAAGGACGCCCAGGTGCGCCACTCGAACCCCGGAACGCCCGCCTCGGCCATCGTCGGCACGTCGGGCAGGAGCGGCGAGCGCGCGGCGCTCGGAACGGCGAGCGCGCGCATGCGGCCGTCCTTGATGTAGGGCTGCACGATCGACACCGCGCTGAAGTGCGCTTGAACCCGGTTCGACATCACGTCGACCGCCGCCTGCGTCGCCCCGCGGTAGGGGATGTGCACGAGGTCGATCCCCGTCGCCGCCTTGAACGCCTCCATCGCGACGTGCTGCGGGCTGCCGTTGCCGCCGGAGGAGTAGTCCAGCTTACCGGGCCGGCTCTTCGCGAGCGCGATGAACTCGGAGACGGTCTTCGCAGGGAGATCGTTGTTTACCACCATCACCCAGGTGATCGCCGCCACCACCCCCACCGGGACGAAGTCCTTCACGGGGTCGTACGCGATCTGGCGGATGTTGGGAATCATCGTGAGGATGCTGTCGTTCAGCGCGCCGACCGTGTAGCCGTCCGCGGCCGCGCGCTTCACGCGCTCGGCGCCGATCGAGCCGGCGGCGCCGGGCTGGTTCTCGATCACGATCTGCTGGCCCATGTCCTCGCCCATCCTCTGCGCGACGATGCGGATCATCACGTCGACCGCGCTCCCCGCCTGGAGCGGCATCACGATCAGGATCGGCTTGGCGGGGTAGGTCTGTCCTGCGCAGGGCAGGGCGGCGGCGAGGAGCGCCGCGCCCGCGAGGCGGCGCATCGAAAGTCGTGTTCCGGTCTTCATGGGTCGTCTCCCTTGGTCGGGAGAGAGGATAGCACCGCCGCGGGCGCGGCCGGTGGTTTATGATTCGGGCATGTCCGCAAAAAAATACGAAATCCTCGTCCTGAACCAGATCTCGCAGGTCGGCCTGAAGCGCCTCCCCGAGAAGTCCTACAAGGTCTCCAAGGAATCGGCCCATCCCGACGCCATCCTCGTGCGCTCGGCCGACATGCACTCGATGCCGATCGCCGAGAGCGTGCGCGCGATCGGGCGCGCGGGCGCCGGAACGAACAATATCCCGGTGAAGGCGATGAGCGAGCGCGGCGTGCCGGTGTTCAACGCGCCGGGCGCGAACGCGAACGCGGTCAAGGAGCTGGTGCTCGCCGGGATGCTGATCGCGGCTCGCAACCTCGCACCGGCGCTGGGATTCGTGTCGTCCCTGACCGGGGACGACAAGACGCTCTCGGAGAAGGTCGAGGCGGAGAAGAAGCAGTTCGCCGGGATGGAGCTGCCGGGGCACACGCTCGGCGTGATCGGGCTGGGCAAGATCGGCAGCCTCGTCGCCGACGCGGCGATCAAGCTCGGCATGAACGTGCTCGGCTACGATCCCGAGATCACGGTCGACGCCGCCTGGAGCCTGCCTTCGCAGGTGAAGAAGGCGCACTCGATCGAGGAAGTCCTGAAGGCGAGCCACTTCGTGACTCTGCACGTGCCGCTGCTGCCGAAGACGCGGCATCTGATCGACGGCAAGCGCCTCGAGCTGATTCACGCCGGGGCGATCCTCCTCAATTTCTCGCGCGAGGAGGTAGTGGACGCGAAAGCGGTCGCTTCCGCATTGAAGGACAAGAAGCTCGGGAGGTATGTCACGGATTTTCCCGCGGCCGCTCTTTCCGGAAATCCGTCGGTCATCGCGCTCCCGCATCTGGGCGCCTCCACCCGCGAGGCCGAGGACAACTCCGCGGTGATGGTCGTCGACCAGGTCCGCGACTACCTCGAGCACGGCAACATCCAGAACGCGGTGAACTTTCCCGACGTGGTGATGGGCCGGGAAGCGCCGTACCGCGTGGGTGTGGCGAACGCTAACGTGCCCAACATGGTCGGGCAGATCTCGGGCGCGATGGCCAAAGCGGGCCTCAACATCCACAACATGATCAACCGCTCCAAGGGCGAGATGGCGTATACGCTCGTCGACGTCGACAGCCCGGTCGCGAAAACCCTCATCGACGACCTCGCAAAGATCAAGGGCGTGCTCGCGGTGCGCTACCTGCCCGCGTCCTGATCATGGCCGACGACATCGCCAGGCACCGCGCCGACATCGACGCGCTCGACGAGAAGATCGTCGAACTGCTCAGCGCGCGAGCGAGGCACGCCGCCGACATCGGCAAGCTCAAGGGTAACGGCGCGAGCTACCGCCCCGAGCGCGAAGCCGAGGTGCTGCGCCGCGTGACGGAGAAGAACCGCGGGCCGCTCCCCGATGCCGCGCTCGCCACGCTGTTCACCGAGATCATGTCGGCGTGCCGCGCGCTCGAGGAGCCGCTCACGGTCGCCTATCTCGGGCCCCAGGGGACTTTCAGCGAAATGGCGCTCGACAAGCAGTTCGGCTCGAGCGTCGAGGCGCAGCCCTGCGCCTCCATCGACGAGGTGTTCCGCTCGGCCGAGACCGGCACGGCGCGCTACGCCGTGGTGCCGGTCGAGAACTCCACCGACGGGGCGATCGGGCGCACCCTCGACCTGCTGCTCGCGACCCCCTTGAAGATCTGCGCGGAGGTAGTGCTGCGCGTGCAGCAGAACCTGATGGCGAAGAAGGCCACGCTGAAGACCGTCAGAAAGGTGTATTCGCATCCGCAGTCGCTCGCGCAGTGCCAGGGCTGGCTCTCGCAGCATCTGCCGCGCGCGGCCCGCGTGCCCGCCGCGAGCAACGCCGAAGGAGCGCGGCTCGCCGCGAAGGAGGTTGGCGCCGCGGCGATCGGCCCGGAGATCGCCGCCGCGCACTACGGCCTGAAGATCCTCGCGCGCTCGATCGAGGACGACGCGAAGAACAGGACGCGCTTCCTTGTGCTGGGCGCGCGCGACGCCGGACCCTCGGGCAGGGACCGGACGTCGCTCGTCATGACCACGCACAACCGGCCCGGATCGCTGCTCGAGCTGATCGCGTCCTTCTCGAGCGCCGGGGTCAACATGACGCGCCTGGAATCGCGCCCGGCGCGCACCGGGCAGTGGGAGTACTACTTCTACGTCGACATCGAGGGCCACCAGCAGGACGCCGGGGTCGCCCGGGCGCTCGCGCAGCTGCGCGACAAGGCGCCTTTCGTGAAGATCTTCGGCAGCTACCCGGCCGCCGTACTCTAGGATTCTCGTAGAAAAAGTCGGCCATGGACCTCTGCGAGCAGTCCCCGTCCTACGTTCGCGCCATCGCTCCCTACCAGCCGGGCAAGCCGATCTCGGAGCTCGCCCGCGAGATGGGCCTGAAGGAAAAGAGCATCATCAAGCTCGCTTCCAACGAGAACCCCTTCGGGGTATCGCCCCGGGCCAAGGCCGCCATCAGGAAGGCGATTGCCGAGCTGGAGCGCTACCCCGACGGCAACGCCTTCGATCTCAAGGCGGCGCTCTCGAAGCGTTACAACGTCCCCGAGGAGTGCATCGTCGTCGGCAACGGCTCGAACGACCTGCTTGAGATGGCCGCGGCGGTGTTCCTCGCGCCGGGCCGCTCGGCGGTGTACTCGGAGCACTGCTTCGCGGTCTACCCGCTCGCCACGCAGTCGCGCGGCGCACGCAGCATCGTCGTGCCCGCGAAAACCTACGGGCACGATCTCGACGCGATGCTCGCCGCGATCGCCGCCGACGCGCGCGTCGTGTTCGTCGCCAACCCGAACAATCCCACCGGCACCTTCGTTCCCGGAGCGGAGCTCGAGGCGTTCATCGCGCGCGTTCCGCGGCAGGTCGCGGTGGTGGTCGACGAGGCCTACACGGAGTACCTGCCGCCGGAGCTGCGCTACGACAGCGTCGCGTGGCTGAAGAAATACTCGAACCTGATCCTCACGCGCACCTTCTCCAAGGTCTACGGCCTTGCGGGGCTGCGCGTGGGCTTCGGGTTCATGCAGCCGGACGTCGCCGAGCTTCTCAACCGCGTGCGCCAGCCCTTCAACGTCAACAGCCTTGCGCTCGCGGCGGCGACCGCGGCGCTCAGCGACACGAAGTTCGTCGCGAAGAGCACCCGGATGAACCGCGCGGGCATGGCCGTGCTGGAGCGCGCCTTCAAGCGGCTCGGCCTCGAGATCATCCCTTCGTGCGCGAATTTCATCACTTTCCGCGTGCCGCGCGCCGCGGCGGTCTACGAGAAGCTCCTGCGCCAGGGCGTCATCGTGCGGCCGCTCGGCGGCTACCGGATGCCCGAGCACCTGCGCGTCACTGTGGGCACGCCCAAGGAGAACCGGAGATTCCTCGAAGCGCTAGCAGCGGCGCTTGACTAGAGGAGATTCGTGGAACAGATAAGCAAGCTGGTGGTGGTCGGAGTGGGGCTCATCGGCGGCTCGTTCGCACTCGCGCTGAAGGAGGCCGGCGCGGTGCGCCGCGTCGTGGGGGTCGGGCGCAGTGCTGCGAACATCTATCGCGCCGAGGAGCTGAAGATCATCGACGGGGCGGGCGGGTTCGACCGCTCGACATTCGGCGACGCGGACCTGGTGCTGCTCGCCATGCCGGTAGGCCAGATGAAGGACGTCATGCGCGCGATTGCGCCGCTCGTCGGCGAGCGAACGGTCGTCACCGACGCCGGCAGCACCAAAGAGGACGTGGTCGCTCTCGCCCGCAAGCACCTCCGCGGGTCGCTCGCGCGCTTCGTCCCCGGGCACCCGATCGCCGGCACCGAGAAGAGCGGCGCTGGCGCCGCGTTCGCCTCGCTCTTTCGCGGCCGCAAGGTCGTGCTCACGCCGCTCAAGGGGACCGCGCGCCGCGCCCTCGCCCTGGTACGGGCGGCCTGGGAAGCGTGCGGGGCCGAGGTGTTCCGGCTCGAGCCGCGGGAGCACGACGCGGTGCTTGCCACGGTCAGCCACCTCCCCCACGTGCTCGCCTTCGCGCTCGTCGACCAGGTGGCCCGCCACCGCGAAGCCAAGCGCCTGTTCTCGTACGCGGCCGGCGGATTCCGCGATTTCACCCGCATCGCCTCCAGCCATCCCGAGATGTGGCGCGACATCTGCGTCGCGAACCGGAAGGCGCTGCTCGCCGAGATCAGGCGCTACGGGCAGGGCCTCGAGCGCGTGAAGCGGATGCTCGAGCGGGGCGACGCGCCGGCGCTCGAGGCGCTCTTCACCGGGGCCCGCGGCGCGCGCGAGCGGTGGCTGAAGAACCGGGAATGAAGGTCCTCGACCTCGAACCGATTCCCCGCGCCTCGGGCACGGTGAGGATGCCCGGATCGAAGAGCATCTCCAACCGCGTGCTGCTGCTCGCAGCGCTTGCGCAGGGCGAGACGCGCATCCGGGACCTGCTGGACGCCGACGACACGCGGGTGATGCTGGATGCGCTTGGAAAACTGGGGGTGCGCGTCGACTCCGGGACCGTGCACGGCGGAGGCGGCCCTTTCCCGGTCAAGGCGGCGGAGCTGAACCTCGGCAACGCCGGCACGGCGTTCCGGCCGCTCACCGCGGTGCTTGCGTTCTGCGGCGGAGCGTACCGGCTCTCCGGCGCGCCCCGGATGCACGAGCGGCCGATCGGCGACCTGGTGCACGCGCTGCGAAGCCTGGGGGCGGAGATCGAGTACATGGGGAAGGAAGGATTCCCGCCGCTCGCGATTCGCGCCGGAAGGATTCGGGGCGCATCGGCAAGGATCCGCGGCGATGCGTCCTCGCAATACCTGTCGGCGCTGCTGATGGCCCTGCCGGTGAGGGGAGAGCGGACGCAGATCGAGGTCGAAGGCGAGCTGATCTCGAAGCCCTACGTGGACATCACGCTGAATCTTATGCGCCGCTTCGGCGTGGACGTGGCGCGAGAGGGATGGAGGAAATTCACGGTGCCCGCAGGCAGCTACAGGAGCCCCGGGGAAATCCGGGTCGAAGGCGACGCCTCCTCGGCTTCCTATTTCCTCGCCGCCGGCGCGATCGGGGGCGGTCCGGTGCGCGTCGAGGGCGTCGGGCGCTCGAGCATCCAGGGCGATGTCCGCTTCGCCGAGGTGCTCGAGCGCATGGGCGCCAGGGTCGCGGCAGGCGAGGACTGGATCGAGGCCGCCGCCCCGGCGAAAGGGAAGCTCAAGCCCGTCGACGCCGACCTCAACCACATCCCCGACGCGGCGATGACGGCGGCCGTGGCGGCGCTCTTCTCCGACGGCTCGAGCACGATCCGCAACATCGCCAGCTGGCGCGTGAAGGAAACCGACCGCATCGCCGCCGTCGCCAAGGAGCTGCGCAAGCTCGGGGCGACGGTCGAGGAAGGCGCCGACTATCTCCGCATCGTGCCGCCCGCGGCGCTGAAGCCGGCGACCATCGACACCTACGACGACCACCGCATGGCGATGTCGTTCTCGCTGGCGGCACTCGGCGGCGTCCGGGTACGCATCAACGACCCGGACTGCGTGGGCAAGACCTATCCCGGGTATTTCCGCGCACTCGAGAGCATCTCGGCGCCGGTGATCGCCATCGACGGCCCTTCCGCCTCGGGCAAGGGCACGGTCGCCAAGCTCATCGCCCGGGAGCTGGGCTTCCACTACCTCGACAGCGGGGCGCTGTACCGGCTGGTCGCGCTCCAGGCGGGCGGAGAGGACGAGGCGGCGGCAATCGCCTTCGCCAGCCGGCTCGCCGTCCCCCGCTTCGACGGGGAGGCGGTAATCCTCGAGGGCAGGGACGTGAGCGATGCCATCCGCACCGAGGAGGTTTCGACCGCTGCGTCGTTCGTGGCGCGGATCCCCGCGGTGCGCGCGGCCCTGCTTTGGCGCCAGCGGGCCTTCCGCAGGCTGCCGGGGCTGGTCGCCGAGGGTCGCGACATGGGGTCGGTGGTCTTCCCCGAAGCCGCCCTCAAGGTGTTCCTCACGGCGAGCCCGGAGGCCAGGGCCGAACGCAGGTATAAACAGTTGAAAGACAAAGGAATCGCTGCTACACTGGCCGCCCTTTTGCAGGATTTGCGCGAGCGCGACGCACGCGATGCGACGCGCAGCGCGGCGCCTCTCAAGCAAAGCCCCGGAGCGCGGTCGCTCGACACGACGTCGATGACCGCCGAGCAGGCTGCGGCCCTCGTCGCGGGCTGGTACCGCGGGGCGAACAGGTGACAGCTAGCCAGACCTGAAGACTGGCTTCTTGTCGTGGATCAACGAACCCCGTCCCCCGGGCCGGGCAGAAGCAGGAACTTTTTTCTATGCCGAACGCAGCCCCCGCCGCATCTTCCACCGCCGCCTCGCAGGAGTCCTTTGCCGCGCTCTTCGAGGAAAGCCTCACGCGCAAGGAAATGCGCACCGGCGAGGTCATCACCGCCGAGGTCGTCCGCGTCGACGTGAACTACGTCGTCGTCAACGCCGGCCTGAAGTCCGAATCCTTCATCCCCGCGGAGGAGTTCAAGAACGACAAGGGCGAAGTCGAGGTCAAGCCCGGCGATTTCGTCAGCGTCGCGATCGAGGCGCTCGAGGACGGCTACGGCGAGACGCGCCTGTCTCGCGACAAGGCCAAGCGACTCGCCGCGTGGCTCGATCTCGAGAAGGCGCTCGAGTCCGGCGCTCTCGTGAAGGGCATGATCTCCGGCAAGGTGAAAGGCGGCCTCACCGTAATGACCAACGGTATCCGCGCCTTCCTGCCCGGATCGCTCGTCGACGTCCGCCCGGTCAAGGACACCATGCCCTACGAGGGCAAGGAGATGGAGTTCAAGGTCATCAAGCTCGACCGCAAGAGGAACAACGTGGTCGTCTCGCGGCGCGCGGTCCTCGAGGCCTCGCAGGGGGCGGAGCGCCAGGCGCTCCTCGCCAACCTGCAGGAAGGCGCGGTGGTCAAGGGCATCGTCAAGAACATCACCGACTACGGCGCGTTCGTGGACCTGGGCGGCATCGACGGCCTGCTGCATATCACCGACCTCGCGTGGCGCCGCGTGAAGCATCCCTCCGAGGTGCTCTCCGTGGGCGACGAGGTCACGGCCAAGGTGCTCAAGTTCGACACTGAGAAGAACCGCGTGTCGCTCGGCATGAAGCAGCTCGGCGAGGACCCCTGGGTGGGCCTGTCGCGGCGCTATCCGGCCGGCACGCGTCTCTTCGGCAAGGTCACCAACCTCACCGATTACGGTGCTTTCGTCGAAGTCGAGCAGGGTATCGAGGGGCTGGTTCACGTTTCCGAGATGGACTGGACGAACAAGAACGTGCACCCGTCGAAGGTCGTGGCGCTCGGGGACGAGGTCGAGGTCATGATCCTCGAAATCGACGAGGAGCGGCGCCGCATCTCCCTGGGGATGAAGCAATGCATGCCCAATCCCTGGGAGGAGTTCGGCATGAACTTCAAGAAGGGCGACAAGGTCAAGGGGCCGATCAAGTCGATCACCGACTTCGGCATTTTCATCGGCCTGCCGGGCGGCATCGACGGCCTGGTCCACCTGTCCGACCTATCGTGGACGACGCCCGGCGAGGAAGCGGTGCGCAACTTCAAGAAGGGCGAGGAAGTCGAGGCGCAGGTGCTGTCGATCGATGTCGAGCGCGAAAGGATATCGCTCGGCATCAAGCAGCTCGAGGGCGACCCTTTCAACAACTTCCTGGCGAGCCACGAGAAGGGCAAGCTCGTCTCGGGGACGGTCAAGTCCGTGGATGCGCGCGGGGCGGTCGTTTCGCTGGGCGGCGAGCTCGAGGGCTACCTGCGCGCCTCCGAGATCTCGCGCGACCGCGTGGAGGATGCGCGCACGCATCTCAAGGAAGGCGACAGCGTCAACGCGATGGTCATCAACGTCGACCGGAAGAATCGCACCATCAACCTGTCGATCAAGCAGAAGGAGCTCGCCGAAGAGAACGAGGCGATGGCGAAGCTCCAGAGCGAAAGCGCCGCCAGCACGGGGAGCACGAACCTGGGAGCGCTGCTGAAGGCGAAGCTGGACAACAAGAACGCTCAACAGTAACCGGGGACAAGGGGATGACCAAGTCCGAACTGATCGCGAGGCTTGCTGCGCGCTATTCACAGCTGGTTGCCAAGGACGCCGAATTCACGGTGAAGATGATCCTGGACGCGATGACACAGAGCTTGGTGAAGGGCCAGCGCATCGAGATACGCGGATTCGGAAGCTTCGGTCTGAACCACCGGCCCGCTCGCGTCGGCCGCAATCCGAAGTCGGGCGAGCGCGTGCACGTGCCGGAGAAGTTCGTCCCGCATTTCAAGGCGGGCAAGGAATTGCGCGAGAGGGTGGACCAAAAATAAGGAAATCGGGCCGGCGGTAATTGAGCGGCGGCATCGACAAGGTGCCGCCGTTTTGCTTTGATGAGATTCATCAGACAACTGTCCTGGCTGCTGCGGGTTCTGTTATTTCTTGCGATTTTCGCCTTCGCGCTCATGAACACGGACTCCGTCGAGGTGCGCTTCCTCCCGGGACACGCCTGGGAGACGCCGATGATCGTCTTGCTGCTCCTGTTCTTCGCCTGCGGCGCCGCGATCGGAGTACTCGCCTGCCTGTCGCGCCTTTTCGGACAGCGCCGCGAGATCCAGAGGCTGCAGCGCGCGCTCCGGACCGGCGCCGGCCGCGGCGGTCCTCCGGCGGCCTAGCCCGATGGATTTCGAGCCCTGGTGGCTGTTCGGATTCGCCCTGTTCTTCGGCCTGGGGTGGCTAGCGGCACGCGTGGACATCAAGCAGCTGCTCTCGGAGTCACGCCAGCTGCCCCGCTCCTATTTCAAGGGGCTCAATTTCCTGCTCAACGAGCAGCCGGACAAGGCGATCGAGGCCTTCATCGAGGTTGTCAAGGTCGATCCCGAAACGGTCGAGCTGCACTTCGCGCTCGGGAGCCTCTTCAGGCGCCGAGGCGAGACCGAACGAGCGATCCGCATGCACAAGAACCTGCTCGAGCGCCCGGATCTCGCCGAGGAGCAGCGGCTGCACGCGATGGTCGAGTTGGGTGAGGACTACCTCAAGGCGGGCCTGCTCGACCGTGCCGAGGAGATGTTTGCGAAGCTCAAGAGCTCGCCACATCGCGCGGTGGCGATGAAGTTCCTGCTAGAGATCTATCAGCAGGAGAAGGACTGGATGAAGGCGGTGGAGGTCGCGCGCGAGCTGGAGAAGGACTCGGGGCAGTCGGCGCAGAAAGAGATCGCGAACTACTATTGCGAGCTGGCCGTGTCGGAGGCGACGCACTCGCGCCCCGACGGTGCGAAGCGCCATCTTGAGTCGGCCCTGGCGGCGCATCGCAAGTGCGTCCGCGCCAACATCATCCTCGGCGACGTCCTCGCCGCCTCGGGCGACCACGAAGGGGCGATCGAGGTGTGGAAGCACATCGAGCAGCAGAACCCGGCCTACCTTGCCCTGGTCGCCCAGCGCCTGCTCGACAGCCACCGGGTGCTCGGCCGCACCGCGGAGGGCCTGACGCTCCTGCGCGGCTACCTCTCGAGCTTCCCCTCGCTCGACCTGCTCGACGTCGCCTTCCAGTCGACCCTCGATTCCCAGGGCGCGGACGCAGCCTACAAGCTCGTGAAGGACGAGCTGCGTCGCAGCCAGACGCTGCTCGGGCTGGACAAGATGCTCGAGGCGCAGGTCCTGGTCACGCCGACCGAGGGCCGCCAGGACCTGGAGCTCGTGCGCAATCTCGTGCACAGTTATACGCGCCGCCTGGCCCGGTATCGATGCGAGAATTGCGGCTTCAAGGCCCGGCAGTTCTACTGGCACTGCCCGGCCTGCGGCGGATGGGAGACCTATCCGCCGAAGCGGAGCGAGGAGTTCGATCAGGCCCCATGAACGGAGAGACGACTTGAAGATAACGATGGTGGGAACGGGTTACGTGGGCCTGGTGACGGGCGCGTGCTTTGCGGAGGTGGGAAACGACGTGCTGTGCCTGGACCTGGACCGGGAGAAGATCCGCACGCTCGAATCGGGCGGGATCCCGATCTACGAACCCGGGCTCGCCGAGGTCGTGAAGCGCAACGTCGCTGCGGGGCGCCTGCATTTCACGACCGACGTCGAACGCGCGGTGGCCTTCGGGACGGTACAGTGCATCGCGGTGGGAACTCCTCCCGGCGAGGACGGCTCCGCCGATCTGCAGCACGTGGTTGCCGCGGCGCGCAACATCGGCCGCTACATGACCGAGCACCGCATCGTCGTCGACAAGTCGACGGTTCCGGTCGGCACGGCCGACAAGGTGCGCGCGGCGATCTCCGACGAACTCGCCAAGCGCCGCGTCGGCGTGCCCTTCGCCGTGGTGTCGAACCCGGAGTTCCTGAAGGAGGGTGCGGCGGTGGAGGATTTCATGCGCCCCGACCGGATCGTGCTCGGGGCCGACGACCCGCGCGCGACGCAGGTGATGCGCGCGCTGTACGCCCCCTTCCAGCGCAACCACGAGCGGCTGCTCGTGATGGACGTGCGCTCGGCCGAGCTCACCAAGTACGCGGCGAACGCGATGCTCGCAACGCGCATTTCCTTCATGAACGAGCTCGCGAACCTCGCCGAGCGGGTCGGCGCCGACATCGAGGAGGTGCGGAGGGGGATCGGGTCGGACCCGCGCATCGGCTATCAGTTCCTCTACGCGGGCATAGGCTACGGGGGCTCGTGCTTCCCCAAGGACGTGAAGGCCCTGATCCGCACTGCGAAGGAGGCCGGCGCGGAACTGCCCGTGCTGGACGCGGTGGAGCGGGTGAACGCCGAGCAGAAGCACGTGATCGCGAGAAAAATCCTGAAGCGCTTCGGCAAGCTCTCCGGCCGCCGCATCGCCGTCTGGGGCCTGGCGTTCAAGCCCAACACCGACGACATGCGCGAGGCGCCGAGCCGGGTCCTGATCGAGGAGCTGCTCGCGGGAGGAGCGACCGTCGCCGCCTACGATCCCGTGGCGATGCCGGCGGCGAAGAAGGAGTTCGCAGGCCTCAAGGGCGTTTCCTACGCGGAGTCGCCCCTGGGCGCGCTCGAGGGCGCGGACGCGCTCGCCGTGGTGACCGAGTGGAAGGAGTTCCGCAGTCCCGACTTCGAGGCGATCCGCTCGCGGCTGAAGACGCCGGCGATCTTCGACGGACGCAATCTCTACGATCCCGGGGAGATGAAGCGCGCGGGGCTGGAGTACCATCCGGTGGGAAGGGCGGCGGCGGGGTAGGGCGGGTGAAGGCGGACAATCCCATTTTCTCGGAGCTGGACAAAGCGAAGATCCTCGTGGTCGGGGACGTCATGCTCGACCGCTACTGGTACGGCGAAGTCAACCGCATCTCGCCCGAGGCGCCGGTCCCGATCGTCAAGATCGACACCGGCCGCAGCAAGGAAACCCCCGGCGGAGCGGCGAACGTCGCGATGAACGCGGCGGCGCTCGGAGCGAACGTGGCGCTGCTCTCGGTCGTCGGCGACGACGAGCCGGGCCGCAGGCTCGCCGAGCTTCTCGACAAGGCGGGCGTCAACGCCTATTTGCACCGGGATGCTGAAATATCCACCACGGTGAAGCTGCGGGTCATCGGCGCGCACCAGCAGATGCTGCGCGTCGACTTCGAGACCGCGCCCAGCCACGAGGTGCTTCTCGACAAGCTCGCCGACTTCGGGCACATGATCGCCGACCGCAACGTCATCATCCTCTCCGACTACGGCAAGGGAGGGCTCGCCCACATCGCGTCGATGATCGAGGTGGCGCGCGCCAGGGGCAAAACCGTGCTCGTCGACCCCAAGGGCGACGACTACTCGCGCTATCGCGGCGCCACCGTCGTGACGCCCAACCGCTCCGAGCTGCAGGCCGTAGTGGGACGCTGGAAGAGCGAGGACGAGCTGACCGCCAAGGCGCAGGCGCTGCGCGAGAAGCTCGGGTTGGCGGCGCTGCTCGTCACGAGGAGCGAGGAAGGAATGACGCTGTTCGAAAGGGACCGGCGCAGCCACGAGCCGGCGCGGGCGCGCGAGGTGTTCGACGTGAGCGGCGCGGGCGACACCGTGATCGCCACGCTGGGCGTGATGCTGGGCGCCGGAATGCCCCTTCGCGACGCGATGAGCGTGGCCAACCAGGCGGGCGGAATCGTGGTCGGCAAGCTCGGAACGGCGGTCGTGCAGCCGGAGGAGCTGCGCGGCGCGCTCGCCGCGGCGTAGGGGGGACATGTACATCGTCGTGACAGGCGCTGCGGGCTTCGTCGGATCGAACCTGGTCCGCGCGCTCAACGCGCGCGGCGAGACTCGCATTCTCGCCGTGGACCACCTCCAGCGCGGCGACAAGTTCCGCAACCTCGCGGCGTGCGAGATCGCCGACTACCTCGACAAGGAGGAGTTCCGGCGGCGCGTCGAGGAGGGCGGGTTCTCCGGCTCGGTCGACGCGGTCTTCCACCAGGGGGCGTGCTCGGACACGATGGAAAGCGACGGCCGGTACATGATGGAGAACAACTACAGCTACTCGCTCGTGCTGCTCGATTTCTGCATGGAGAACGAGGTGCCCTTCATCTATGCCTCGTCGGCGGCGGTCTACGGGGCGAGCAGCACCTTCCGCGAGGAGCGCAGGTTCGAGGCGCCGCTGAACGTGTATGGCTACTCCAAGTTCCTGTTCGACCAGGTGGTGCGCAGGCGGCTCGCCGAGGCGAACTCGCAGGTTGCCGGGTTCCGCTACTTCAACGTGTACGGACCGAACGAATGGCACAAGGGGCGGATGGCCTCCGTCGCGTGGCATTTCTTCAACCAGTACCAGGCTGAGCGGCGCGTGCGGCCGTTCGCGGGATCAGGCGGCTATGCCGACGGCGAGCAGCGCCGCGATTTCGTCTCGGTCGAGGACGTATCCCGCGTCAACCTGCACTTCATCGACCATCCCGAGATATCGGGCGTCTTCAACGTCGGTACGGGGCGGGCGCAGAGCTTCAACGACGTGGCGCTCGCGACGATCAACGCGTGCCGCGCGGCGAAGGGCGAGCAGCCGGTCGGTTTGCAGGAGGCGCAGAAGCAGCGCCTGATCGATTACGCGCCGTTTCCCGACGCGCTCAAGGGCAAGTACCAGAGCTTCACTCAGGCGGATATCGGCGCACTGCGCCGAGCGGGCTACTCGACGCCTTTTCTGACGGTCGAGGACGGCGTCGGCCACTACGTCAGGCAGCTGATCGAGGAAGGAAAGGGGATATCATAGGCGCATGGACAGAAACCCCCAGCTCACCTACAAGACTATAGAGGACACGGTCGGCGAGACGCCGCTGGTGAGGCTGAGGCACCTGCCGGGCAGGACGCTCAACATCGTCCTGCTCAAGCTCGAGGGAAATAACCCGGCCGGCTCCGTGAAGGACCGTCCCGCGATGTCGATGATCGTGCGCGCCGAGAAGCGCGGGACGATCAAGCCCGGCGACGCGCTGATCGAGGCGACCAGCGGCAACACCGGCATCGCGCTGGCGATGGCCGCGGCGATCCGGGGCTACCGGATGATCCTGATCATGCCAGAGCATCTTTCCGCAGAGCGGCGCCAGACGATGCGTGCCTTCGGCGCGGAGATCATCCTCACTCCCAAGTCCGGAGGCATGGAGGCTGCGCGCGATCTCGCCGAGAAGATGGAGCGCGAAGGCAAGGGGCGCATCCTCGACCAGTTCGCCAATCCGGACAATCCCCTGTCTCACTACGAGGGAACGGCGCCCGAGATCTGGCGCGACACCCGGGGCACGCTCACGCACTTTGTCAGCAGCATGGGCACCACAGGCACGATCATGGGCTGCTCGCGCTACTTCAAGGAGAAGAACCCCAAGGTGCAGATCGTCGGCTGCCAGCCCGAGGAGGGCTCGCAGATCCCCGGCATCCGCAAATGGCCCGAGGCCTATCTGCCCAAAGTCTACGACAAGGCGCGCGTGGACCGGCTCGAGTACGTGAGCCAGGCCGAAGCCGAGGAGACGGCCCGCCGGATGGCGCGCGAGGAAGGCATCTTCGCCGGCATCTCCTCGGGCGGCGCGCTGGCGGTTGCGCTGCGCGTGTCGCGCGAGGTCGAGAACGCAACCATCGTCTCGATCGTCTGCGACCGCGGCGACCGGTATCTCTCCACGGGCGTCTTTCCGGACTGAAAATCGCGGCGCAAGCCGCCCCGAATGACGCCCATCCTCGCATTCGACATCGAGACGGTGCCGGACATCGCCGGCCTGCGCCTGCTCAATAGCATCGAGGCGGGCGTTCCCGACCGGGACGTCGCCGAGTTCGCGTTCCGCGAGCGCCGCGCGAGAACGGGCCACGACTTCCTTCCGCTGCACCAGCACCGCGTCGTGGCGATCGCCTGCGCGCTGCGCGACGAGGAGTCGTTCCGGTGCTGGGCGCTGGGCAATTCCGACGCGGACGAGGCCGAGCTCATCGGCCGGTTCTTCGAGGGCATCGAGAAGTTCACGCCGCAGCTCGTCTCGTGGAACGGCAGCGGGTTCGATCTTCCCGTTCTGCACTACCGCAGCCTGGTTCACGGAGTGAGCGCCCCGCGCTATTGGGAAATGGGCGACGAGGACAAGGATTTCAGGTACAACAACTATCTGAACCGGTTCCACATGCGCCACGTCGACCTGATGGACGTGCTCTCGCTCTACCAGAACCGCGGACAGGCGCCGCTCGACGACGTGGCTCGGCTGCTCGGCTTTCCAGGAAAGCTCGGCCTGGACGGCTCCAAGGTATGGGAAGCGTACCAGTCCGGAGGGATCGAAAGCATCCGCAACTACTGCGCGACCGACGTGGCGAACACCTATCTGGCGTTCCAGCGCTTCCAGCTGATCCGCGGCCTGTGCGACGAGAAGCAATACCGGAAAGAGCTCCAGTTGGTGCGGGAAACCCTCGCCAAATCGCCGGAAACACACTGGCGCGAGTTCATCGCCCGCTGGCGGTGATGCCTCGCGCGCTCATCGAGTCCCTCGACCGGGAAGGGCGCGGCGTCGCGCACGTGGAAGGGAAGACGGTCTTCATCGACGGCGCGGTCACCGGCGAGGAGGTCGAGTACGCCTCGTACCGCAAGAAGCCGGCGTGGGAGGCGGCGCAGGTCCTGCGCACGCTGAAGCAAGGCCCATCGCGAGCCGCTCCGCGTTGCGCCTTCTTCGGCACCTGCGGAGGCTGCTCGATGCAGCACGTCGACGTGTCCACGCAGGTCGCCGCGAAGCAGAGGGTGCTCGAGGATGCGCTGTGGCACATCGGCCGCGTCCGGCCGGAGGCGATGCTGCGGCCGCTTCACGGGCTCCCTTGGGGTTATCGCCACCGGGCGCGCCTGTCGGCGCGGTGGGTGGAGAAGAAGGGCGGGTCGCTGGTGGGCTTTCGCGAGCGCAAGTCGACCTACGTCACCGACATGACGAGCTGCGAGGTCCTTCCGCTTGGGGTATCCGCGCTCATCCGGCCACTCCGCGCGCTGATCGACGTCCTGGACATCAAGACGCGGATCCCGCAGATCGAGGTCGCGGTGGGAGACGAGCTCACGGTGCTGGTGCTGCGGGTGCTCGATGCGGTCGGCCCGGCGGATGCCGAGCGGCTCAGGCGCTTCGCCGACGAGCACTCCGTGCAGCTGTGGCTGCAGCCGGAAGGGCCCGATTCCGCCCGTCCGTTCTGGCCGCCGCAGGCGCCCGAGCTGCGCTACGCGCTTCCCCAGTACGGGGTGCACATCGCCTTCGGGCCGACCGACTTCACGCAGGTCAACCACGCGGTGAACCGGCTCCTGGTGAGCCGGGCGCTCGCGCTGCTCGACCCGCGGCCCGGCGAGCGCATCACCGATTTCTTCTGCGGCCTGGGCAACTTCACGCTGCCGATCGCGACGAGCGGCGCGCAGGTGCTCGGCGTCGAGGGCAGCGCGGGGCTCCTCGCGCGGGCGCAGGCGAATGCGCAGGCGAACAGCCTCGCGGAGCGCTGCCGCTTCGCATTGGTGAATCTCTTCCAGGCCGAGGAATGCGCGCGCCTCCCCGCCTGCGACAAGGCACTGCTCGACCCGCCGCGCGAGGGCGCGATCGAGCTGGTGAGGTCCTTCGAGGCGAAGCCGCCCTTGCGCATCGTCTACGTCGCCTGCGACCCGGCGACGCTGGCGCGCGACTCGGGCGTCCTCGCGAACGCGCTCGGCTACCGGCTCGCGGCGGCGGGCGTGGTCAACATGTTTCCCCACACCTCGCACGTGGAGTCCATTGCCTTGTTCGAGCGGCAATAAAAAAGGGCGCCGATGCGCCCCCTTTTTTCAAGATCCAGCGAGACTAGTCGCGGCTGCCGCCGAACACACCGAGAAGCTGCAGCAGGCTGGTGAACAGGTTGTAGGCCGCCACGTAGAGCGAGAGCGTCGCCGAGATGTAGTTGGTCTCGCCGCCGCGCACGATCGCGTTTACCTGCCACAGGATGAGCAGCGAGGAGAACAGCACGAAGGCGGTGACGATCACGAGCTGCGCGACCATGTTCATGAAGAACACGTTCGCGAGAACCGCGAGCATCAGCACGATCGCGCCCACCGTCAGGAAGTTGCCCAGCCCCGAGAGGTTGCGCTTGGTGGTGGTGGCGACACCTGCCATGACGAAGAACACTGCCGCCGTCCCGCCAGCGGCCATCATGACGAGCTGCACGCCGTTGCCGAATCCGAGCACGCGCTGGAGCAGCGGCCCGAGCAGCAGGCCCATGAACAGCGTGAAGCCGAGCAGCAGGCCCACGCCGAGCGAGCTGTTCTTGTTGCGCTCGATCGCGAAGATCCAGCCGTAGAAGATCGTGAGGATCGCGAAGAAGGACAGGATCGGGCTCGACCGCATGAAGCCCAAGTCGATGTTCGTGCCGACCGCGGCGCCGATGATTGTCGGCACCAGCGACAGCGCGAGCAGCCAGTACGTGTTGCGAAGAACGCGGTGCTGCTGCACCGCATAGTCTTGCGAGGGGACCGCGTTGCCGGTCCGGATCGGTTGCAGCTCGGGTTGCATATCGTGTTTCCTCCGGGAAACGTGTATTTGTACATCTTTGACCCGGTCGGATCAGCCGGGTTTCATCGGCGCCCAGTATAGCCACAGCATGCCGAGGGCGCCATCGCAAACCGGAATATGAGGGAGCGGGTGCTACAATTCAAGCGCCGACAAGCACTTAGCGCAATCGGAGAGTTGGCAGAGCGGTTGATTGCACTGGTCTTGAAAACCAGCAAGCGCGCAAGCGCTTCGGGGGTTCGAATCCCTCACTCTCCGCCACGCATTGCGGTAAGCCAACGACCCTTGCGGGAATCTGAGGGGTTCGAGCGTAGGGTTTGACTCGCTTGTGTCGGGTGAAGTAGATTCGTCGCGCCACGTTCCACGAGCGCCGTCACTATGGCCGGTTCGATTCTGGACAAGGTTGACGTTCACGACGCAGGTGACAAGATCATCCTGGCCAGCGATGACGAGGCAACGCTTGCCTACGTAGTCGAAGAGATGAAGAAGGAGGGCGCGCGCGGGATCCAAAGACCGGTCAAAGTGGGGCACAGATGGATAGCGAGCTTCGAGCACCCGGACGCCGTGAAATGCAAGATAGAGAAGAACGGCTTCGAGATCGTAATCAAAGGACCCACCGAGAGCGGTGTCATAGCACGGTCGCATGGATTCAAGGAGCGAGGAGCGTTGGTCGTGCGCGGGCCGGAGCTGGAAGACGGCGAATGGAAGCTCTACCTGGATGACGCTGGCAAGCGGACAGGCAATATCATCTCCGGATAGCGCAGTCGGGGTCGGAGGCTTCTATCTGGCCGGCTGCAAAGAAAAAAGGCGGGAACGTTTTCGTTCGCCGCCTAAACCTCCCTACGCTCCCCTAGGCGCAGCTCGCGCTGCGTCTTTTCACCTGCCCGCCGGCCCAGCGAAGACTGTTCGGGCTAGTGTTTGGAGCCCCTGCGTTTGATCCGCGCGGCCTTGCGCAGACTCTGATAGAGATCCGGGTGGTGCTGCTTCATATGGTCGATAACCTCGAAGTCTTCTTTCTTCACCCGGCTTAGGTCGATGCGCTCGACGTGGACCAGCCGCAACAGCTGGCGCACGGGCTTGGGCATCGTCCGGCCACTCTCGTAGCGCGAGCCGCCGCTTTGCGTGACGCCGATCATGGTCCAGAATTCCTCCTGGTTCATGCCCAGACGCCGGCGGATTTCCCGCGGGTTGATGAGTTCGACAAGCTTCATTTTGGTTACCCCGATAACCCTCCAAGGACCGTTGCACATGCCAGCAGCATGGAATGTGCCAGGATGGGCCAGCGCGGTGGCCCGGAGCCGGGCCAGGTCTTAACAAGCCTCAAATTTTGCAATAAAATTCAAGGCCTTCTTAGAGCCCGGCATGGCCCTGATCGTCCAAAAATTCGGCGGCACCTCGGTCGGAACGACCGAACGCATTAGAAATGTCGCTGCGCGGGTTGCCAAATATCACACGCAGGGGCACCGGCTCGTTGTCGTGGTGTCGGCAATCAGTGGGGAAACCAACAGACTCCTCGCCCTCGCCAAGGAGATCCAGTCCGAGCCCGACCCGCGGGAGCTCGACGTAGTGCTCGCGACAGGCGAGCAGGTGACGATCGGCCTTGTGTGCATGGCGCTCATGGAGCGCGGCGTCAAGGCGCGCAGCTACACAGGCGGGCAGGTGCGTATCCTCACCGACAGCGCCTATACCAAGGCGCGCATCCTCAAGATCGACGACGAACGCATGCGCGCGGACCTCGCCGCCGGGACCGTGGTAGTGGTTGCGGGCTTCCAAGGCATGGATGCGAAGGGCAACGTCACGACGCTCGGCCGCGGCGGGTCCGATACGACGGCGGTCGCGCTCGCCGCAGCGCTCAACGCGGACGAGTGCCAGATATATACCGACGTCGACGGGGTCTACACGACCGATCCGCGCATCGTTCCCGAGGCGCGGCGCCTCAAGTCGGTGACCTTCGAGGAGATGCTCGAGATGGCCAGCCTCGGCTCGAAGGTATTGCAGATCCGCTCGGTGGAATTTGCGGGCAAGTACAAGGTGCGCTTGCGCGTGCTCTCCAGTTTCCAGGAGGAGGGCGAAGGCACTCTGATCACATTCGAGGACGACGCCAAGATGGAACAAGCCGTTATTTCCGGAATCGCCTTCAACCGGGACGAAGCCAAGATCACCGTCATGGGCGTACCTGACCGGCCGGGGATCGCTTACGCCATACTCGGGCCGATAGGTGACGCCAACATCGACGTGGACATGATCATCCAGAACGCCAGTGTCGACGGCATGACAGACTTTTCCTTCACGGTGCACCGCAATGAGTACCAGAAGGCCCTCGACGTGCTCAACCGGCAAGTGAAAGGGAGCATCAAGGCGACCGACGTCCGCGGCGACCCGAAGATCTGCAAGGTCTCGATGGTCGGCGTGGGCATGCGCACCCACGCGGGCATCGCCAGCCGGATGTTCCGCACCCTCGCGGACGAGGGCATCAACATCCAGATGATCTCGACCTCCGAGATCAAGATCTCGGTGGTGATCGACGAGAAGTATATGGAGCTCGCCGTGCGCGCGCTGCACAAGGCGTTCGAGCTCGATCAGCCAGCCTGAGAAGGCTGTAGAATGCGCTTCACGCGGAGAGATGCCCGAGTGGCCGAAGGGGGCGCCCTGCTAAGGCGTTATACGGCTTAAACCGTATCGTGGGTTCGAATCCCACTCTCTCCGCCAATAATGTGCGAGGACTTCGACGGGCGCCAAAACAAAACCCCGCCGAAGCGGGGTCTTGATTGGGCGACACTGATTATTGCGGCACCAGATACCCGGTCACCGTGCAGCTGAAGATATTCGCTCGGTTGCTTGTGTGCACGTCACTCAGGTTCATGTAGCAAACCACCCCCGTCGCAGTGGGATCGAAATACCAGGTGAAGGATTGTGCCGCGGCAAAAGCGTCCAGGTCGTGCGCCCCGGGCGTGAAGTTGACCGGCCCCAGGAATCTCATGGGGAACCTGTGGCCTCCCGACGCACCGCCGCTCTTCGACTGCTGGAGGTCGAAGCTCAACGCAACCAGGCCAGGGTCTATGTTCGCCAAGGCTGAAACAGCCTGCACGACGAGCTGATTGCCCGCTGGCACGGCGATTGTGCAGGATTCAGAACTTGAAAAGTTGGCGGTGAAGAACCCGTCGCAGTGCCCTTCGAACGGTTTGGCGATTCCCGCATCGCGGACCGGAAGGGGCGTATTGACGACGGTTACCGGGTCGGATTTCGCGGGTTTCTTGTTGTCTGTTCCTGCCTGAGCTGTGGCCAGAGCGAGCAATGCGACCAGCAAGGTAGCGGCAAATCTGAGCGGCATTTTCATTGTTGACTCCTCAGGGTTTGGTTGTGATCTCTCCGACTATCGGGCGACCTCCGTAGATTCACCTGGACCGTCCAGGCCGGGGGCAGCATATCAGGGAAGATCAAACGTCGTCAGGCAGAGAGGCATCGAATGACGGGGTCATAAGAGCCCTTGAAGAGGTCAAGGAGCCGCCGCTGAATGGACTGGGATGGATGGTTGTGCGAGAGACATTCTCTCCGCCAACTGGACGCTCCTGCGTCGGGGCCAGCTAGTGACTGTGGGCGCCCGCGATCGTCGTGCGTGCCACTGCAAGTTGTTTGCGCAGTTCTGGGACTGCGCCAGCGGTCGTGGGATTCGCCGCCAGTTCGGCCAGCGCCAGCCCCACCACGTCCAGGCCCAAGTGCGCCCCCAAACGTGTCAAGACCCGGTTGAGCGCAGTCTGGAACTTGGGATCGGACTCCAGTTCGGTCTCGCCGAGAGCCTGCGCTTTCGCGAGGATGTCAGAGAGCACAGCCACCGCCCGTTGCGCGTTCCCGGGCGAGGCGAGACGCTTGGAACTAGCGAACACAGCAACTTCCGGCAGGCTGGCTGCGAAGCTTTGCAGTGCGGCGGCCTGTCTCGCATTAGGCGGGCGATCCTGGTGCATGACCGCCTGCGCGGCCCCCATGATGGCGAACGGCGCCATCGCGGCATGGGTAAGGACGGGCGCCCCCGAGACTGCGCCCGCGAGGGGCAAGGCGATGAGGGCCAAGCCGCCTAGACCATGCACGAGGTGCAGCACCTTGCCTTCGATCCCAAATACGAGACGGACCACGTCGCGCAGTGGAGCGAAACCGAAGCCAGCGGCCACCACTAAGCTCGCCAGTGAAGCCTCCAGGTGACCCGCAATCTTGAAGTGCTCATAGGCCACGAAGCAGCCTATAGCAATCAGCAGAAACGTACCGTGCAAGAGGATCTTCGCAGCGACCGAGTGCAGCGAAGCACGGCGCGCGGCCGGATTTTGTGGAGCCGGCTCTTCGGAAGGACTCATCGTGTCATGCCATCAGAGAAATATCCCGGGACCTCTATGGAGGGTTCTCTCTTTCCACCCCTCGACTTACCGGCACATCCTGAGCGCGCCACCGGCGAAGAAGCCGTGCGTGAACTGCACAACCCGGCCGAGCTGCTCTGGCCCCCTTCGCCAACAGCGGCACAGCCAAAGCATGTCATAGAGCTAACAGATCTTGGTGAGTTTCGGACAGAAGGCCGCGCATTGGCGGCCTTCTTGTTTTGGGGTCGAGGTTTGATATTACTGGATATTCGGCCGGCCTACAGGGGACGCGGGACAGGGCATAGTTCTTGCTTATGCTAATGTCATGGCGGATCGTTACTTTGAAGCTATGCAGTGCCTCAAGCTTATTGCGCCCCAGCGTTTTGCGGAGGTGCTGGAGATCGCTGATGCTCGCGCAGGGCTGCGATCCTTCCGAGAGGGCAGTGATCCTAGCCTAATGGAAATCGTTTTTTCAGTTCCAGATGAGCAATTTCGCTGGTTCCGATTCGTATTACGAAAAATGGCGGAAAGGCACGAGCATCGCAAGGATGCGCTGCTTAGGGCAACTTGAACTTGTCGCGCTTGCGATGTGTCGGGCATCGATAAGGGCCGCTTCTCTATTCCTCCCCGCTGTCCCCACGAGTGATCGAGCTGATAGACATCTCGCGACGTAAAGCTACAGCCATCTCACAGTCCCTCGCCTTGGTATCGCCGTCCGATACCTAGAAAGCGGCTAGAACAAGCAGCGAGCCACGATGAAAGAGGAGCTCCTGGAGGTCTCCCGCTGTGGCGTGGCGAACGCATCACCCACAAGCTCACTCCCGACGGCACTTTCCCCCGGGGCAACCTGCTGTCGAAGGGAATGGAGCTTCTCAAGGGTAAGTTCTGAATACGCTAACCCGCGCGTGCGTCACCATCGAAGTAGACCTGCTGCCGCGTCAATTTTCCGCAAGCTTTGGGGAGTACAAGGGTTCTAGCTGGGCCTGGATACGGGAGGCTCGATGATCACGGCAGCTACGAGCGTGAGGACTGGGGAACCTGTGTCGTACCAGTCCCGCCTGGTTGGGCGCGCGACGCCGACTTCCGTTTGGACCAAGCCTAGGGCAACCCCGGGTGTGTTCGTTGAGGACACCGAGGAATGCAGGGTACAAACCACGGGCTATGCAGGGTCTGTATCTGGGTACCGCCAAATTCGGGTAGCGAAATAACTGACTAGAAGAGCATTTTCCATAGGGATCTGCCGCGTGCGCACCCCAAGTCTTCTTGCAGCTTTGTTGGTTCTGCTTGGTCCATCAACAATGGCCACGGCTGCCGATGACCGTCAGCACTGGCAGACCGATATGCTGGTCGGAATGACGCAGGACACCAGGACGTGTATGCGTAACAGGGCCCAGAGCCTACTGCGCCGCGGCGAGAACGATAGCGAAGTTCTGCTAGCAAGCATAGAGGCATATTGCGCCCGCGCCCTATACTCCTATATGACTCGCAACCTACAACACCCGGAAGATAAGACCCAGGCCTACATCGAGTCCTTGGCCATTCAGGAACTGAGCCAGGTACAAGGATCCGTCCAGAAGCTCCGGCCCGGCACTAATCCGGTCAAACCGTAACCAGTCTGCACTCGATCCGGTAGCTCCATTGATCGCCCGGTAGGCCTAGCAGCTTAGCCGCCATGGCTGCGATGAAGAACGCAGCGAGGAAGAAGTGCAGCCAGGGGAACTTGGTTGCTATGGTTCTTGCTGGAGGTCATTGAGTTGTCTCGTACCCGTATCTCTACCCATACATTGAAAGCGTTATCAATGGACCCTCTTGCGCCAGCTTGGCGTGACAGTCCGCTATACTTCTGTCACGCAGGCGGGCAGTCAAATTTCGGACTTCGCTGGACTACCTTGGATGGAACTCTAGCGACACTCTCTCCGCCGAATGCACCAATACACCGCCAGGGAAGCGCTCGCGAGGCTCGTAGCCGGGAACCGGCGCTTCGTCCGCGGCAAAGCTCGCTTCCCGGCCGTGCGTAGGGACATCCTGAAGAAACTGGCCAAAGGCCAGCGTCCCTACGCCACCATACTCGGCTGCAGCGACTCTCGCGTCCCGGTGGAGCTGCTGTTTGACGCGGGCTTCGGCGAGCTGTTTGTCGTGCGCGTCGCCGGCAACGTGATCTCGCCCGAAGTGATGGGCTCGCTCCAGTTCGCGGGCGTGGTCCTGCGCACGCCATTGTTCGTCGTGCTCGGCCACGAGGGCTGCGGCGCCGTGCAGGCCGCGCTCGACGCCAAGCTCAATGCGACGCGGCAAAAGCACCGGCACATCGAGGCGCTGCTCGCGAACATCCTGCCGGGGCTGGAGGGCGTCGGGCCGCACACGCTCAGCTCGGCGGTGGAAGCCAACGTGCGCTGGTCCATGCACCAGGTGCTCGAGACCCCCGAAGGCAAAGCGGGTGCCGCGAGGGGCGTGAAGCTCGTCGGGGCGATCTACGAGCTGGAGACCGGGCGCGTGCGCTTCCTGCCCTAGGCGGTGACGATCAGGTGGGCGCTCGCGACGCCGGACACGTTCTCCGAGTCGACCCAGCGGCATTCGATGTCGCCGGAGTCACGCGCGCGCACGAAAAATCGCAGGAACGGGTTCGCGGCGATTCCTGCGCCCATCTCGGCGCGGAACACCTCGACCCCGCCGTAGCGGCACACCAGGGTATGGATCACGTTGCGCGGCGTCCGGCGCCCGAGGGCGTCGTAGCGGAAACCGGTCTCCATGGGATGCTGGATCACGATGCGGACTTCCACGGACTCGCCGCGCCGCGCTTCTCCCGGCACCTGCATCCTTGCCGTCATCTATCCCCCGTCGATGCACGCCAGGTCGTTCACGGTGACATCTACGGCGTCGAACCAGAAGCTACCGTCGGCGAGCTGCGCGATCGCCGTCACCCGCTGCGACCCGTTCAGGCGCAGGCGCGACTCGACCTCGGCGCGGCCGCTCCCGGGTCCGAGGAAGAACGTCGCCACGCGCGGGACGGGGTTCCTGTCTGCGACGAGATCGATCGCGCGCACGTGATCGGCCTCGGTCATCGGGCTGTCGACGCGCACGACCATCCTCACCGAGTGCCCGTTCTCCGCGACCTTGGGAAGCTCGAGCTGCACGCGGCCGCGGCGCATCGTCGCCCCGTTCAGGATCGAGCGCAGCGCGCCCTCGGGCGTGTTGATGGTGCGCGCGTCGATCCCCGGCGCCGGATTGAGGTTCGGCTGGGCGCGCGCCCGCGGCGCGAAGGCGACCAGAGCGAAGAGGGCGGCGAGGACACGCCGCCGCCCCCCGGAGTGCGGCGGCGATGCGCTCAGGCGAGGATCGGCAGCTTGCGTATGCGCTTGCCCGTCGCCGCGAAGATCGCGTTCGCCACCGCGGGTGCGACCGCCGGCGTCCCGGGCTCCCCGATCCCGCCGGGGGCTTCCTTGCTCGGCACGATGTAGACCTCGACCTTCGGCATCTGATTCATCCGCAGCATGCGGTAGTCGTGGAAGTTCGACTGCTGCACCTGTCCGTCCTTGAACGTGATCTTCCCGTAGAGCGCGGCGGTGAGGCCGTAGACGATCGCGCTCTCGATCTGCCGCTTGACGATGTCCGGGTTCACGGTCATGCCGCAGTCGACCGCCGCCACGACGCGGTGCACCTTCGGCGTTCCGTCTGGCGCGACGGACACCTCGGCGACTTCGGCGCACCAGCTGCCGAAGGAGAACACCACCGCGATGCCGCGGTGCACGCCCGCTGGCAGGGGCTGGCCCCAGCCGGCCTTCTCCGCGGCGAGCTCGAGGGCGCCCTTGTAGCGCGGCTGCTTGGACAGGAGCGAGCGCCGGAACTCGAACGGATCTTTGCCTGCGGCATGCGCCATCTCGTCGATGAAGCTTTCGAGAAAGAAGCTGTTCTGCGAATGCCCGACCGAGCGCCAGAACCAGACCTGCAGGTTGCCCGGCTCCTGGCGCGAGTACTCGACGTGCAGGTTGGGGAAATCGTAAGGGCAGTCGCGGACGCCCTCGACGCCGAACTCGTCCACGCCGTCGGGCGGCAGCTTCATGAAGTGCGACGCCTCCATGATGGAAGGCGACGCCACGTTCGCGGTGAAGAGCATCGGCGTCCCGTTCGCGTCGAACCCGGCCTTGAAGCGGGTCACCGAGGCGGGGCGGTAGAAATAGCCCCGCGTATCATCCTCCCGGCTGTATACGAGCTTCACCGGCTTGCCGGTGATCTTCGACAGCACCGTCGCGCCGATCACTGGGTCGGGAGCGAAGCGCCGGCCGAATCCGCCGCCAAGGTACATCGTGTTGACCTTGACCTTGCCCGGTTGCACGCCGGCAACCTGGGAGAGGATGCCTTGCGCGGGTCCCTGCGACTGGGTGCCGGCCCAGATCTCGACGCCGTCCTTGTTCACCCAGGCGGTGCAGTTGAGCGGCTCCATGCAGGAGTGCGAGAGATAAGGCGCTTCGTACTCGGCCTCGATGGTCTTCGCGGGCTTGGCGGCCTTGTAGTCGCCCTCGTTGCGGCCGACCGCGCCGCCTGCCGCAGCGCCTGCGGACAGAGTCTTGGAGATGCCCTCGGAGGACAGCGAAGCGTTCGCGCCGTGGTCCCACTGGATCTCCAGCGCGTCGCGGCCGAGTTTTGCCTGCCAGTAGCCGTCGGCGAGCACCGCCACGCCGGCGGGAATCTGCACCACCTGCCGCACGCCGGCCACCGCCTTGGCCTTGGCGTCGTTCACCGATACCGCCTTGCCGCCCGGCACCGGCGGATAGGCGATCACCGCCGTGAGCATCCCCGGAAGATAGACGTCGAGCCCGTATTTTGCCTTTCCAGTCGACTTGGCCGCTGTGTCCAGGCGCTTGGTGCCCGGCTTGCCGAGCAGCGTGAACTCGCTCGGGTCCTTGAGCTTCACGTCCTTCGGCGGGGTCTGCTTCGCCGCCTTCGCGGCGAGCTGGCCGTACGAGAGCTTCTTGCCGCTCTTGTGGATCACCATGCCTTTCTCGGTGCGGCAGTCCGCGAGGTCGGCCTTCCAGGTCTCGGCGGCCGCGGCGATGAGCATCGCGCGCGCGGCGGCGCCGGCCTTGCGCATCGGCTCCCAGTGCCCACGCACGGCGGTCGAGCCGCCGGTGGCCTGGATGCCGAAGATCGGGTTGACGAACGCCTGGTCGACGCCCGCCTGCTCGACGCGCACGCGCGCCCAGTCGGCGTCGAGCTCCTCGGCGATCAGCATGGGGATCGCCGTGTGCACGCCCTGGCCCATCTCCGATAGCCCGCACACCACGACGATGTCGTTGTTGGCCGAAATGCGGAGATAGGCGCTGATCTTCGTTTCCTTCCCCGCGGCCTCGGCGAGCCTGGCGGCCCCGGGGAGGGCGAAGCCGATCACGAGGCCGCCGCCGGCCACGGCGGACGTCTTGAGGAAATCGCGGCGCGATGCGTTGATGTCTCTGGCACCCATGGTCAGGCTCCCTTTATGCCCGCGGCCGCATCCTTGATCGCGGCGCGGATCTGGTTGTAGGTCCCGCAGCGGCAGACGTTGCCGCTCATCGCTTCGTCGATGTCGGCGTCGCTGGGTGCGCGGTTCTTCGCGAGGAGCGCGGTCGCGCTCATGATCTGGCCGGACTGGCAATAACCGCATTGCGGCACGTCGTTCCTGATCCACGCGGCCTGGACAGCCTTGCCCGCGGCGGTCGCGCTCACGCCTTCTATCGTCGTGATCCTCTTGCCCGCCGCCTCCGACACGGGGGTCGAGCACGAGCGGATGGGCTGCCCGTTGAGGTGCACGGTGCAGGCGCCGCATTGCGCTATGCCGCAGCCGAATTTCGTGCCCGTCATGTGCAGCGAATCGCGCAGCACCCACAGGAGCGGCGTGCCGGGCGACACGTCGACTGAGCGGGTCTTGCCGTTGATACTGAGGGTGATCATGGTTGTCCTTTTGGAGAGCGTTCGAGAGCGCGTGAAATTATGACACGGCGCTCGCGGCCCGGGTGTTCTCCCGCCGCGAATGCCGCGTTCGCGGCCGGCGAGGCTAGCGGATGCGCGCGGGGCTGGCTTCGAACGCCTTTCGCAGGGCCTCCGGCATCGCGTCGACCATTTCCTGCGGATACTCCATTCGATGCCTGCCGACACGGAGCGCGAGCGCCGGAGGGCGTCGCGTGAAGCATAGTTCGCAGCGTCCGATCGCGCCGGTGGGGATGAAGCAGCCGCACTCGAAGCAGCGGTCGCGCTGGCGATGGGGCAGGCGCCGCGGATTCCGGCGATAAACCATCAGGCGATCCCGCAGGTTCGGCCAGTGGGGCAGGTCGACCTCCTCGACCAGGGTCCAGTTCAGGCGCAGCTCGCGGTGGAAGCGGACCGAGCCCGTCGTGCCTTCGTCGCGCTCGCCGATGTGGATTGCAATCTCGCCTCGGTAGGCGCGCAGCGCTCCGTAGCTGGCGGCGTCATCGTCATAAGGCGGCCAGCACAGGACCAGCGCCCGATCCCGGTTTCGCCGTGCCGCCGCTGCGGCTGAGGCGCGGCGCACCTCGCTCCAGGGCTGGCGGCGCCGGTGATAGTCGTTTCGCGCCGTGCCAGGGGGGGTCAGATCGTAGGCTACGGCATCGACTCCGCGCGCCCGAAGCAGGGCCGTCCAGTATCCCAGGCCGGCTCCGCACTCCACGAGCGGAGCACGCTTCGCGAGGACGGCGAGGGCCTGCTCGGTCGGAATGGCCCAGGAGAACCTCGACGCGAGCTCGCGGCGCCGCTCGCCGAGGTCCAGCACCTGTGCGAGCCCCGGCGACAGTCTCCACGGATGGCCCGCCGCCAACTCGCTCACTAGGTCGAGAAGTGGATTTTCTCCGGGAAGAAGCCGGTGCCGCCGGGTCGAGGCGGCCAGGCGCGCGCTGAACCGGCCGAGACGGTCCACGCCCTCGCGCCACTCGTCCTCCGAGGCCGAAGCCCAGGGAAACCGGGCTCTGAAGGCCGCGTAGGTCGGCAGGCTCGCCAGCTCGCCGCGCGCGATGCGCGGCTGCTTCACGGAGCGGCGCGCGTGTCGCCATTCATCCGGCCCGGACGGCTGCACGGCGCCCCCGCACGCCGCGCAGATCGGGTGTCCGTCCACGAGCACGCGCAGGCCGGCGGAGAGGAGCGGGCGGACGCCGGCCGCTCCTCCCGCGCACGACGAGCGCGGGCTCGCCCGTTCCAAGCCTCAAGCCCTGTCGCCGTGCACTCGCAGCACCCCGGCGTTGTAGACCACCTCGCCGTCCACGACGGTGAGGATCGAGCGGATCCTTTTCAGGTCGTCGTCGGCTACGCTGAAGTAGTCGGAATTGAGCACGACGAGGTCGGCGAGCTTTCCTTCCTCGATGCTTCCCAGCTGGTCCTCCTCGTGCAGGAACCAGCCGTTGCGGCTCGTATACAGGCTGAGCACTTCCTGCCGGGTGATCTGCTGCCCCGGGTTGATCAGCACCTTGCGCGTGTTCAGGCCCGTCGTGGCGTAGTACATGTGGAGCCACGGGTTCATCGGCGCGATCTGCATGCCGTCGGAGCTCATCCCCGAATGGATTCCGTCGGGGCGGTTGCCGCTGTCGACGATCATGCGGAACGGGGGCCCGGCGTAGGGAGCAACGGTGCTCGTCGGCAGGTTGCCCGCGAGGTATTGCCAGCCGGTCAGGGAGAGGTTGCCGCCGATCGCCTGCAGGCGGTCGATCCATTCCTGCGTAATGCCGGGCACGTGGGCGACCACCCAGCGCGTGTTGCGCACGACGCCCGGGTACGCCGCGTCGGCCACCTCGAACCCCATGATCTCCTGCTCGAAGTCGGCGGGGTTGCTCGATGGGGTCTGGCGCCGGCCGAGGGAGTGGACCTCCGCGCGCCAGCCCGCCTG
>Ga0335080_10000696_pt1 | contig 31550 bp, 30 predicted proteins | sample Lox_Sample_34_FD_206720 | JGI IMG/M metagenome (GOLD analysis project Ga0335080, IMG submission 206720) | Soil microbial communities from Loxahatchee National Wildlife Refuge, Florida, United States - Lox_Sample_3.4 | ecosystem: Environmental > Terrestrial > Soil > Wetlands | place: USA... | reverse complement strand
CGGCAGGTTTCTTTCAAAGCCTGCGCAAACAGCCGAAGCACGCGGTTGCCCTCCAGGTGGCCGAAGCGGTCGTTGATCTGCTTGAACCCGTCCATGTCCGATACCATGACCGTCAACGACGTGGAGTCCCGCTTGCACCGGGCCAGTTCCCGGTCCAGCTGCAGGAACAGCGATCGGGCATTGGGCAGGCCTGTCAGGTAATCGGTCGTGGCTGAGTTTTCCGCCTGCTGATACTTCAGCGCGTTTTCGATCGCCAAAGCCATCTTCGAACTGATCGCCAGCAGAATCCGCAGATGGTCCGAGGTGAAGGCATCCCGCTCGCTGCGATAAAGCGCCAGCACGCCGATTCCTCCCGCCACTCCTTCCAGCGGCACCGCCAGGGCGGAGCGGAGGGTGCTGAACTTCGTGGGATCGTTCAGATATCCCGGTTCGACCGACGGGTTGCCATTGATAATCGGCTTCTTGTTCTGCGCCACCCAACCGGAAAGCCCCTGCCCCAGGGGAATTCGCAGCGACGAGAACAGCCGGAAATTGTCGCCGTTTACATACTCGGGAACCAATTCGTCGTTGCGCCGCACGTAAATCGCGATCGCATCATACGGGACCAGCGACCTCAGCTTCAACGAAAAGACCGACAGCGTCTCCCCCAGGCTCAGGGATGCGCCCAAGTCCTGGCTCAACTCAAACAGCGTCTGTGCTTCTTGGCGGGCCGCCGCGATCGACGAAAGGAATGTCGCCTCCCGCCCCGCAAGATCCTTCACCGACGCGTCTTCAAATCCCGCCGCCGGCGCCAGCCCGCGCTCGATCTTCACTCCGGTCGAAAGCTGAGCATTGCCCTCTTTTCCGAACTGGGAAGCGGCTATTTTCTCCAGTTGAAGGTAGCGCTTCTTCAGAATGTCGACCACTCTCGGGTCAAACGACTTTCCCGCCTCGCCCGAGAGCCGCTCCATCACATCATCCAAAGGCAGTGCCCGCCGGTACTGCCGGTCGGAGGCCAGCGCATCCAGATAATCGACCGCCGACAGGATGCGCGCTCCTATCGGAATCTCTGTCCCCTTCAAGCCGAACGGATACCCGGAGCCGTCCCACTTCTCGTGATGCGCTCGTACGATCGGCACCACCGGATAGGGAAATCGCACCCGTTGCAGGATCTCCGCCCCCACCACCGGGTGGATCTTCATCTTCTCGAACTCTTCCGGAGTCAGCCGCCCCGGCTTCGAAATAATGTGTTCCGGAACCGCCAGCTTGCCGATATCATGCAGCAGGGCCGCCGCGTGCAACGCTTCCAGTTCGTCGTCTTTGACCCCCAACTCCTTTGCCACTTCGATGGCATACACCCGAACCCGCTGCAAGTGGTCGTGCGTGGTCTGGTCCTTGGCCTCGATGGCCACCGCCAGCGCCTCGATCGTGCGCAGGTGCAGGTTCGCCATCTCCTCGACGTGGCGCTTCTCATCCTCCAGTTTGCCTAGGTACAAGCGGTAGGAGCGATAGATCAGATACACCGCCGGCACCAGCAGCAGCGAGGTTTCCCAGTTGAACTTGGTGTTGAACCAGCCGATTCCTCCCGCGATCCCCGCCCCCACCAGGTAGTAGGGGAACGACCAGAAGTAGCACTCCACCAGAATTTTCCGGATGGGTTTCCCTTCTGTCAGCGAAATTACCGTGGCGATCGATCCCGTATTGGCGGCGAAATACGTTGACGCCGCGATCCCCAGCAATAGCGGTTGGCTCTCCACCACGCGGTTGAAAACCGGGTGGTGATATACCACATACGCCAGCGCCGTAGAGAACGCTCCCGCGCAGATGTTGAACGTCACCTGAATCGCGTTGGGCCGGTCCGGATATAGGCACTGCACCAGAATCGAAACACAGCCCAGGATTAGCGTCTCCGAAAAGCTCAGCTGCAGAATTCCCAGCAGGATGAACAGAAAGTTCACGGACATGGTGCCCGTGATTCCCGGCAGGTTGACCTTCAGTCGCGATGCCAGGACCGCGATGCCCATGTAGCAAATGAATTCGGCAATATTCTTACTGGTTTGGTGAATGGCCCCGTAGAGCAGGACCGCCGTTCCCACGATCACCACCAGGCCAATGAAAAGTTGGGCCCCGGTCGTAAGGTGTCTCCATTGAGAGTCGCCAGCCATTCCCGTCCTTATCGGACCCTGCCCATGGCATTCGGGGCGAGGCCGATCTTAAGAAGTACCAGCTAATTTGTTTAATGACAATGGTTTACGAGGAATTTGGCAAACTTCGGTAACGTCCCGTAACGGCCGCTCCGTTACTCTCCAGACCGAAGCCAATGAGTCCTAAGGACTTCTTGTCGGCAACAAAAATACCGCCGCGTGCTCACCAACAGCGCGGCGGTTCTAGGTTAGGCTGCCGTGCTCGAAGCGTAACTTCGGCCCGGCTATGCAGCGGTAAGAACCTCTGCCGGCACGCAGCATAGGCATCGCCTCTGTTGAAATACAAGAGGACTTGTTACCCCAGCAAATTGGCTCCGCGCTTCACCCGGCAGATCCGATTGCCGCCTTCCGCAGTTTCCGCTACAGTTCCAGAAGCGTCACCCGGCTCCATTTTTGGGCCCTTAGCTCAGCGGTTAGAGCAGCGGACTCATAATCCGTTGGTCCCAGGTTCAAATCCTGGAGGGCCCATCTGACTCCTTTCGGCTATGAGACCTCTTCACCTGACTGGGGCTCGTGTGAGAAAAGCCACTCGACTCTAGTGCAACTGTGGTGCGAATCTCCTGTCACAGTAAAACCGTCAACCGCCGCTATAGTCTTTCGATATGCCTTTGAAGAAAAATTCCGGTTGACACTGATCTTTATCGTTTTATAATAGTTCTTATCCAATAACTTAATGCGGCTTACCCATCAGCAGTTCCGTGAGCTCGCCGCCAAGCACGGATTGGCGGTCACGCACCAGCGCCAGGTGGTCTATGAGGCGGTGATCGCCTCCCACGGGCACTATTCCCCGGAAGACGTTTTCGCCGTGGTCCGGCGCCGCATTCCGTCCATTTCTCTCGCCACCGTCTACAACAATCTGCGCCTTTTTATCGAGTGCGGGCTGTTGCGCGAGGTCACTCCGCACGCCCCCGCCTTGCGTGTGGATGGCAACCTCAAACCTCATCACCACCTGGTCTGCACCCGCTGCAAGGCCGTGCACGACGTAGAGGGAGACTTCATCGATTTGAAGCGCCTGTCGCGGCAACTGCCGGAGGGCTTTGATCTGACGCAGCCGTTGATCGAGGTCTTTGGCCTCTGTCGCCGCTGCAGCGCCAAAGGGTAGTTTTTTCGCAGTACGCAATCACTTATCGGAAGGACGAAAATATATGGAAAATACGCTCGCAAGTTCATCGGGAAGTGTTGTCCCTGAAGCAAAAGAAAAAAACACTGCAACCGAATCCAAATGCCCCGTAGCACACGGCGTTCGCAGATCGAACGCGAACGTCGATTGGTGGCCAAATCAGGTAAACCTGAGAGTCCTGCACCAGCACTCCTCCAAGTCCGATCCCATGGACAAGGAGTTCAACTACGCGAAAGAATTCAAGAGCCTCGACCTGAATGCCGTGGTCAAGGACCTGCATGCCCTGATGACGGATTCGCAGGAGTGGTGGCCGGCCGACTTTGGCCACTATGGGCCGCTCTTTATCCGTATGGCGTGGCACAGCGCCGGCACCTACCGCATCGGCGACGGTCGCGGCGGAGCCGGATCCGGTCAGCAGCGCTTCGCGCCTCTCAACAGCTGGCCTGACAACGTGAACCTCGACAAGGCCCGCCGGCTCTTGTGGCCGATCAAGCAGAAGTATGGCAAGAAAATCTCCTGGGCCGACCTTATGATTCTGGCCGGCAACGTCGCCCTCGACTCCATGGGCTTCAAAACCTTCGGTTTCGGCGGCGGCCGTCCGGATGTATGGGAGCCCGAAGAGGAAATTTATTGGGGACCGGAGGGCACATGGCTGGCGGACGAGCGCTACTCCGGCGAGCGTGATCTGCAGAATCCGCTCGCGGCCGTGCAGATGGGCCTCATCTACGTGAACCCGGAAGGACCCAATGGCAAGCCGGATCCCCTCGCCGCAGCACGGGACATACGGGAAACCTTTGCCCGCATGGCAATGAATGACGAGGAGACGGTCGCGCTGATTGCCGGCGGTCACACCTTCGGCAAAACTCACGGCGCGGGGGTTCCCGCCCAATATGTCGGCCCCGACCCGGAAGCCGCCAATATCGAGGATCAGGGCCTGGGATGGAAGAACAAATTGGGCAAGGGTTGCGGTGGTGACACCATCGGCAGCGGCTTGGAGGTCACCTGGACCACGACGCCCACCAAGTGGAGCAACAACTTCTTCACCAACCTGTTCAGCTACGAATGGGAATTGACGAAGAGCCCTGCGGGTGCGCACCAGTGGACGCCGAAGAACGGCGCTGGTAACCGTACCGTGCCCGACGCCCACAATCCCTCGAAGCATCACGCGCCGTCCATGCTCACGACCGACCTCTCGTTGCGCTTCGACCCTGAGTACGGAAAGATTTCCCGGCGCTTCTACGAGCATCCCGACCAGTTCGCAGATGCGTTTGCGCGGGCTTGGTTCAAGCTCACGCATCGCGACATGGGGCCAATCTCGCGATATCTTGGCCCGCTCGTTCCCAGGGAGACCCTGGTGTGGCAGGACCCGGTTCCGCCGGTGGATCATAAACTGATCGCCGACCAGGACATTGCCGCCCTGAAGGCGAAGATCCTTAAGTCCGGCCTGTCGATCCCCCAGCTGGTCACCACCGCCTGGGCGTCGGCGGCATCCTTCCGCGGCTCCGACAAGCGCGGCGGAGCGAATGGGGCGCGCATTCGCCTCACGCCGCAGAAAGACTGGGAAGTGAACCAGCCGGCCGAACTGGCCAAGGTTCTGCCCAAGCTCGAAGCAATCCAGAAGGAGTTCAACAGCGCGCAGTCCAACGGCAACAAAGGCAAGAAGGTCTCGCTGGCCGACCTGATCGTACTGGGCGGCTGCGCGGCCGTCGAGGAAGCTGCGAAAAAGGCCGGGCACGACGTGAAGATTCCTTTCACACCGGGCCGTACCGATGCCTCGCCAGAGCAGACCGACGTCCATTCATTCGCGGTGATGGAGCCTGTCGCTGACGGCTTCCGCAACTATCTCCGCAGCGGTCAGATCCTGTCGGCTGAGGAGTTCCTGGTGGATCGGGCGCAATTGCTCACCCTCACTGCCCCCGAGATGACCGTTCTCATCGGTGGCCTGCGTGTTCTGAATGCGAACTTCGGAGGCACCAAACACGGAGTCTTCACCAACCGGCCCGAGACCCTGACCAATGATTTCTTCGTCAACTTGCTCGACATGAATACCCAGTGGCAACCTTCGACTTCCGAAGGTGTCTACGAGGGGCGCGACCGCAAGACGGGGAAAGTCATGTGGACCGGCACGCGCGTCGATCTTGTGTTCGGCTCGCACTCCCAGCTCCGGGCGCTCGCGGAAGTCTACGGGTCGAACGACGCGAAGGAAGCATTCGTCAAGGACTTCGCGGCTGCCTGGAACAAGGTCATGAACCTGGATCGTTACGACGTTGCCTGACAGACTGACTCGTTGTTTATCTCAACTCACGGGGCGCATGGCGCGCCCCGTTTCTTTTCCAACCGGGCTAACGCTTCTCAGATGCCCGCATACCACGCGTAGCCATAATCGGCGTTGGCGCCGCCGCGGCCCTTGCCGAACGGTTTGAGGTTGTCCGTCAGAATCAGGCGATTCACGTATTTCACGCTTTTATAACCGATCTGTCGCGGGACTCGCAGGCGGACGGGGCCGCCGAACGGCACCGGAAGTTCATTTCCGTTCATCCGGTGGGCGAGAACTGTTTGCGGGTGCAGCGCGTCCGCCATGTCGATGCTCTCCCACCAGTCAGGTTGGATCGACTGGTATACAACGTACCGTACCTGGGGCAGCGCGCCCACGCGGTCCAGGATGTAAGCGAGAGGCACGCCCGCCCATTCGGCGATGTAAGTCCATCCTTCTTCACAGCCGATCATGGTGATCTGCGTGCTGGTGGGGAAACTCCTGATCTCTGCCAGCGAAAACGAAGTCGGCCGCGCCGCCATGCCCTCCACCGTGACCCGCCAGTCCACAAAGCTGGCCGCCTGCAGTCGTTTGAATTCATCGCCCAGCGGGGCGACTTCGTTGGCGAAGGGATCCTTTGAAATCTCGCTGCGGGGAAATTCACGCGCCATTGAATGGCGGGTCAAGAGCCGCTGCGCCGCATAGGTCAGCGTCTCTCCCGGGCCATAGAATCCTCCCCCGTCCGGCGGAATGAGCCCATGACGCTGCGCAACTCTGGCAGCCACTACAATCCCGGAAGCGCTCGCCGCCACGCCCAGTCCCGTGGCGATGAATTTGCGTCGAGAGATATGCTTCATAACATCACTCCGTCGGTGGAGTAGCGCGGCCGGTGATCATGGCGCGCATACGATCTCGAAAACCGGCAACATAAACCATCAGCACATGAATCACGAGGAACAGCACCAGCAGTATTGTCACCAGGAAATGCAGGCTCCGAGCCGTCTGCTGGCCTCCCAGGAGCCGCACGGACAGAGGGAATGCCGAGGTGAATCCCAACGACATGGCCAGCCCCGTCCAGATCATCAACGGAAACAACACAAAGATCACGAGCAGATAGGTGAGGCGCTGCAGCACCCCATACGACCAAACTTCTTCCTTGCCAGGCCGCTCAAAGCGCAATCGTCGAACCAAAGAACCGCCAAGCTCCTTGATGGAAACGTCAGAAACCGCGGGAAGCAGATTACGCCGGAAATGCCCTGCGAAGAAACCGAACAGCACGTACAACAAACCGGTTCCGACGGCGAGCCACGCCGCCTGAAAATGGAGATAGCGGCTCCATCCGTTCGCATCAGGAAGAACGTATCCATAGCCGGTGGGGACGGTATCCCGGGAAGATGGCAGGTGCAGGTTGAGCCACGGGCGCATGTTTACGTTGCCGGTCTCACCCCAGTAAAACCGGGGATGGGAAAGAACGATCTCCCCTCCGCTGATCAGCAGCGCGAGGAACGCGGTTGTGGTGATCCAATGGGTCACACGCACCAGCGCGGAGTGGCGCTTCCGCTCCGCGCCAGGCAGCGCAGAACCAGCCTTGGCGGAAGAGGACAATTCGCCCGCGCCGTCAGCGATCGGCAGACTCGCATTCATAAAATGGACCCGTCCCCGATGCCCTGGATTCTACCCCAAAAGGCATCGTGCGGAGGGCGGAATTGCTGGTCCAGACCTCCTCGCCGCCCAGTCCGAACATGCCGGCGGCCAACCAGAATTGATCGCTTGTGAGATAATTTTCTCATCTCGTTTTGGTGAGTTCATGGCAGAACACAGAGTCTTTTGCGTCAAGTTGCACAAGGATCTGCCCGGTCTTGACGAACCTCCCTTCGACAACGATCTGGGCAGAAGAGTCTACGACAATGTTTCCCAGCAGGCCTGGGGCATGTGGATCGACTTCTGCAAAATGCTGCTCAACGAGTACCGCCTCAACCCCGCGCGCCGCGAGGACCAGGAAGCCATTCTCAAACAGATGGAGCAGTTCTTCTTCGGAGAAGGCGCTGCGCCCCCTCCGGAATACGTGCCTCCCGCCCGCACCTGAACGTGCCGCGGTAACGTTACTGCCGAGGCTCATCTTTAACAGATTGTTACCGGCTTTTTCATCAAACCGTAACATTTTTGCACTATTAATAGTGCATGGATCCGCACGTCTGTGACACGCTGATCCTCTCCGACGTGCATCTGGGCTCGGACTGCAGCCGCGCCCGCGAGGCCACCAGCATGCTGAAGGAGAACCGCTTCCGGCGGCTCATCCTTCTCGGCGACATCTTCGCCGACCTCAACTTCCGCCGCCTCACCAAAGACCACTGGAAGTTCCTCGGCTATATCCGCAAGCTCTCCAACCCCAAGCGCCGCGTCGAAGTCGTCTGGGTTGAGGGCAATCACGATCAGGGTCTTGCCGACATCATGTCCCACCTGGTTGGCGTCCGTGTTTATCAGGAGTACGCCTGGGAATTCGCCGGACTCCGCCACCTGGCGATCCATGGCCACCAGTTCGATCGCCTGGTTGCCAACAACCTCCACCTCAACTATCTGGGAACCTTGCTCTACCTGCAATTGCAGAAGCTCGACCTCAAGACCAAGCCGATCGCCCGTTTCATCGATCGCCTAAATACCCGCTGGCTGCGGATGTCCCGCAAAGTTGCCTCCGGGGCTCTGTTTCACGCCCGCCTGCACAAGGCTCAGCGAATTTTCTGCGGACACACTCACGAAGCCATGCACGAGGTGCGTGACGGCCACTGCTATTACAATGCCGGCGGCTGGGTCGATGCCAACCTCACTTACATCACCATCGGCGAAGAAGGCGTGCAGATTCACAAGTACAGCCCGCAGCCCGACGCGCCTCTTGCCGACGACGTCGCCAACACAGATGCTCTAACCGCCGGTGAATCTGAAGTGCCCGAAGAAGTCTTCTCCCAAGAAACGGGGGAATGGTAATCGGCTTGATGGCTGCCCCTGACCGCGTCGCTTCCAGCCTCGATGCCGGCCTCATCCCGGGCTCAGTCCCCAGTGCGATCTCAAGCGACGGACACAGTTTCCCCGGAAATCGACGCGGTTCTTGCCAGCCTCGAAAGCATCACAAGACCGCCGTGCGGACACCTATCATAGCCAAATGCGAAAGCTGACCATCGTGTTCCATCACGCCGGCGGGGGCCACCGCAGTGCCGCCGAGGCTCTCAAAGACACTCTTGCCGCGCAGGCCGATCCTTGGGAAGTCAGCTTGCTCAATATCCAGGAGCTGCTCGCGCCCCTGGATGTCGCCCGTCGCACCACCGGTCTGCACATTGAGGACGCCTACAACCTCATCTTGCGAAAAGGGTGGACCCGGTTTTCTCCCCAGCTCCTTGTCATCCTGCAGCGCACCATCCGCCTCTACCATCCCAGCATCGTCAGGCTGCTGCGCGCTCATTGGGCGAAGAATCCGGCCGATATGGTCCTCTCCGTGATCCCGCACTTCAATCGCGCCCTGGCTCAGAGTCTCATCAACCCCGGCCCCAGAACCCCCTTCGTGACCCTGCTCACCGACCTGGCCGATTATCCTCCCCGCTTCTGGATCGAGCCGCAATCCGAATTCCTTATTGTAGGGAGCGAGCGTGCCCGGGCACAGGCTCTGACGATGGGGCATTCCCCCGACAGGATCTTCCAGACCTCCGGCATGATCCTGAAGCCCCGCTTCTATCAACAGTCTGCCGTCGATCGTCCAGCGGCCCGCAAGCGCCTCGGCCTCGAGCCCGATTGTCCCACCGGCATCGTGATGTTCGGTGGCCACGGCTCCAGGGTCATGGTCGATATCGCAAGGAAATTGAATGAAAGCGGCGGGGGAGTTCAGCTCATCATGATTTGCGGCCACAGCAGGAAACTCGCCGCCGAGCTGAAGCAGTTGAAGACTCATCGGCCGATGCTCGTGGAGGGCTTTACCAGCAATGTCGAGTCGTTCATGGCCCTGGCCGATTTCTTCATCGGCAAGCCCGGCCCGGGATCGATCAGCGAGGCCCTGCAGTTGCACCTTCCCGTGATCGTCGAGTGCAATGCCCGGACCTTGCCGCAGGAGCGCTACAACGCGCAGTGGGTGACCGAAAACGGATATGGCATCGTGCTCAACAGCTTCAAGGACATCGTCTCCGGTGTGCAAAACCTGCTCGAGCGTTCAACCTTTCACCGCCTTCGGCACCAGGCCAGCCTCTATTCGAACCGGGCCCTGTTCGAAGTCGCCGACATCCTCGAGCATTGCCTGAACCGTGCCGCCCAGCCCGCGTGAAAGTACTGAGGGTTCTGGCTAGAAGTGCACAACGACTCCGGTGGAGATCCGCACATTGTTCTGCGTGTCGCTGAAGGACCGTGTCTGTAAGGCGTCTACCTGCAGGCGCCAACTGATGAGCGGTACCAGATGGTAGTCAAGCCCGCCGCCGAAGGCGTCGGCAAATGACGTATCGGAGGTCGATACGCCCGTTCCGCTTTCGCTGATGTGCGAGGCTCCGATCAGCACGTGAGCGAAGGGCCGGAATTTGCCCACAGAAAAGGACACCCGCGGGCCAAATAGAAAGTTGTGCTGGCTGATGTCGGCGCTGACTGCCGGTGGCGGCACACAGGGCACCGCCGGACACGCGAAGGGCGGAATCACGTCCAGCGATCCGTAGTTGCCGCTGAAATCGGCCACCACGCCGATAAAGGGCAAAACCTTCGCCTCCACCGATCCGTTCCACCCATTCAGGCTTGTGCGATTGTTGGGATCCAGATCGGAACTCAAGTACGAGTACCCGAAGAAGACATTTCCGCTGGTGGGCACCTGAGCCCACCCCCCTACCGCGAGAAACCCGATGACGCCGACAACAGCTGCAATTTGATACATGGAAAAATCCTTACCGCGGATGAATTTTGTTGTGCAGGGTTCGATGCAGCTTCAATTCATGCGGTTGCAGCGCGGGCCATGGGATGGTTTCTCAACCCCGGCTGGCATAGGCATAGCGACCTGTCAACCCGTTCCAGCGAATTTTCAGCAGTTCACCGAGCATTCGTATTCCGTCGCGCAGCGGGTTGATCCGCGTGCCTTCGCGATGGGCCCAGGCGACTGGAATTTCCCTCACCTTGAATTGGAATCTTTTCGCCAGGTAGAGCAACTCCGGATCGAAGCCCCAGCGCTCGATCCTTTGCCGCGAAAAAATCGTCTGCGCCGACTGCCGGGTGAACGCTTTGAATCCGCATTGCGTGTCTTTGAAGTTCAGGCCCAGCACCATGCGCATCGCCAGGTTGAAGAGACGCCCGAAGACCTGGCGATAGAGCGGTTGGCGCTGCATCTGCAGCCCGCTCTCCAGCCAGCGGGAACCGATAGCTATATCGGCTCCGTTGCGAATCGCCGCAAACAGCTTGTCAGCTTCCGCGATCGGCGAGGAAAGGTCGGCGTCACTGAACAGAAGAACGTCCCCTCGCGCCTGCAGCATCCCCTCGCGAACGCTGTATCCTTTGCCCCGGTTGCCGCCATTTTCCAGCAGTCGCACCGCTGAATTCCGAGACCTGCACTCGCGCACGATGGCGACAGTTTCATCGTTGGAGCCATCGTCAACGACGATAATTTCTGCGCTGACTCCCGCCGCCGCTATGTGAGCGAGGATTTTCTCCACGGAGGCCTTGATGCGGGCGCTTTCGTTATAGGTCGGCAGCACGATGCTGTAGGTAGGGGAGTCCAGTCTCGCTTCTCGCCAATCAGCGCTCAGCCATCAGTCGCAAGTCGCTAGTGTCATGGATTGCGCGTTGCCAGTCAAACATTCCGGCGGGTGAGTTCAGAGGGGAGCGGTTAAAGTTCGCGGCTACGCCACCTGCTGCTGTTTCTTCAGCATGGCAAAAAACTCCATCACCAGGTCTTCCTCCCACAGCCCCGATCGCGCCTCCTTCAGCATGGTCAGCGCGGTCTGATCTTCCCCCAGGGCCGGCTTGTAGGGGCGCGGCGAGCGCAGTGCATCGTAGATGTCGACCACTTGCAAAATCCGCGCCAGCAGGGGGATGTCGCCACGCCGTAGGCCATCCGGGTACCCGCTTCCATCGGAATGCTCGTGATGACTCCGTATGATGGGAAGCACCAGGCGCAGGGACTTCAACGGCCGGCAGATATTCTCTCCGGTGATGGGATGCTGCTTCATGATCGTCCATTCCGCCGGCGTCAGGTTCGCCCCCTTCTTCAGAATCTCGTCCGGAACCGCGATCTTCCCCAGGTCATGCAGATACCCGCCGCGCCGCAAGGCTACGATCGACTCTTCCTCCAGCCCCAGATGCCGCCCCAGGTTGCTGGCATTCTTCGCCAGGCGTTCGCAATGCCCTTCGGTCGAAGGATCCCGGCTTTCCACGCTCAAGGCCAGCGTGCACAGCACCGACTCTGCCGTTTCCAGTTCGTCGGTGAATTCCTTCAGCTTGAGCAACGACTTCACCCGCGCGAAGAGCTCTTCGGCAAAAATCGGCTTGTTGAGAAAATCGTCGGCGCCCGCCTCGATCCCCCGCAACTTGTCTTCCCGGTCGCTCAAGCCCGTGATCAGCACGAAAGGAATCAGCCGCGTCGCCGGATTCTCCTTCAGTTCGCGGCATAACTCGTATCCGCACTTGCCGGGCATCACCACATCGGACAGGATCAGGTCCGGCGGTTGTCGCCGGATTTCGTCCTCCGCCTGCGCCGCGTTGCCGACCGCCGCGACCTCGTAACCCCGCGAGGCCAGCAGTTCGCGCATCAACACCATGATGTCGGGATTGTCATCGACCACCAGCACCCGGGGGGCGCGCCGCGGGACACCAAGCTCGCTCGTCTGCTTTCGCTGCTGCGACGTCCCGGCGAGGATCGACCGAACTGAAGACGGGAGGTTCATGGCGCAGATGCCTCCGACTCGCTATTCTAACGATTTTAGCCGCAGGTTGGGCGCGCAAAGGAAAAAAAGATTGGTAGTCATGGTTCTGTCCAAAGCTGGGATTCCGGAACCGAAACGGTGCGAATCGATGGGCGACAAGCGATCGGGCACGAGGGACTCCCGACGCGTCGTCAGTGGCTCGTTCCATCTCCCTTCAACTCGGCGGCCTTTTTATAAGCGTCGGCGGCTTCCTTCGCCATTCCCTTATCCGCATACGCCATCCCCAGTCCCGTTTGCGCGTCTGCATACGTGGGCTCCAATTGCAATGCGCGCTGAAAAGATGCGATAGCCTCGTCAGGGCGCTGCGCCCCGGCGAAAGCCAGTCCCAACAGGTAGTGCGCGTCCGCGGATTTCGGGTTGAGCCGAGCGAATCGCTGCAATAGGGGAATCGCTTCAGCGTAATGTTTCTCCCGCAGTTGCTTGTACCCGTTTGGTCCCGCATCGATATCCGAATATTGAATAGGACCGACATCGTGGTAGCCGGATTCATATCGGAGACCGATGGTTGCCACCAGCAGAATGACTCCCATTCCCGCCAGCGCTGACCGCGACCAGGATTCGCGAACCTCGGGCGTGGCGGCGATCTTCGGCGAGAGCACCGCTCCGAGCGTCAGCCCGGCAACCAATCCTCCAACGTGCGCAGAATTATCCACGCCTGCCTTCAACCCAAAGAGAAGGTTGTAGCCGGCAAACATCAGTAGACTCTGCAGAGTGCCGCGCACCGCTTGTCTTGGGACCGGAAGATGACCGAGATACAAAACGGCGATCAGTGCCCCGGCCAACCCAAAGATTGCTCCCGAGGCACCCGCCCCCACCACCATCGGATGCCACCACAGACTGGTCAGACTCCCTGCCAACCCGCAGCACGTGTACAGCAACACGTACGTCCACGCATCAAAAATGCGCTGCGCCAGCCGCCCCAGATTCAGCAGGCACCACATGTTCAGCAGAATGTGAATGATCCCGATGTGGACGTAGTTTGAAGTCAGCATTCTCCAGGGTTGTGTTCCCAGCGACAGCGGTCCCCAGTTGGCGCCCCACTTCAGCAGTTGCTGCGTCGTCGGCTCGAGCAGAGAGGCGCCGCCGAGCAACATGGCGGCGAAGACTGCGATGTTGATTCCAACCAGGATTGTTGTGACCGAAATCCTCGCTCCGAATGCCGTCGAAGCTGCCGGCGTGGCGGAGATGGCCGAAGGCCCGGCCTGTGCCGCCTGCCTGCTCTGACACTCTCGGCAAAAGGGTGTGGATTTGCCCCAGGTGAACGCGGGGAGTTCTCGTCCGCAGCTAAGGCAAGTGGCCAAGGATCAACTCCGAGATCAATACTCTAGCAGCCGCGGCCGGCTCGGGAGAAACTCAGCCGCTCCGGCATTCGACACGGGTTAGTCCCCGGTCGTCTCCACCGCCGGGATGCGCCCGGGCACGGGTTTGGAGATCACTTGCGAGCTCGTCACCAGGATCACCGAGGCCACCACAATCGCGCTTCCCGCTACGATGTACCGGTCGATCGACTCATGAAGAATCAGCCACCCCAGGAACACGGCGACGACCGGGTTTACATATGCGTAGGTCGAAATCTTCGAGGTTGGCGCATGGCCCAGCAGCCAGATGTAGGCGGTATAGCCGATCCACGAGCCGCAAACGATCAGATACACGGTCGCGCCCACTCCACGCGCAGTCCATATTACCCGCGAGGCGTCGCCCAGAGCGAAAGCGATCAGCAGATTCGCCACTCCCGCGGCCACCATCTCCCATGCCGTCGCCGCGAAAGGGTCAACCTCGGGCGACTTCCAACGCTTGGCGAGTACTGATCCCAGCGCCCAGCTGAACGATCCTCCCTGCAGGCTGAGCGATGCCCACAGCTGTTCCCGGCCGAAGTTGGTGGTTGCCATGAGCTGAGGCCACAGCAACACAACCAGTCCGGCCACGCCCAGCGCAAGGCCCGCTTTCCCGCGCACGGAGACGTGATGGTCTCCCAGCAGAAGCGTGTCGAGCACCAGAAACCACAGCGGCGTACTGGCCACGATCAGCGCCGCCAGACCCGATGCAATGTGCGTCTCGGCATAAGAAAGGGTCAGGTTTCCGCCCACCAGGAGCAGGCAACCGACCGCCGCCATTTCCCCGAGCTGCCGCAGGTTATACCCGATCTTCCGCCCGCGCAGCCCGCAGAACGCCAGCATGAAGACTCCGGCAATCAGAAAGCGCACCCCGCACATCAGCGCCGGAGGAATGTGTTCAACCGCGACATCGATGGCCCCGTACGTCGATCCCCAGAAGAAATAAACCAGCCCAAAAGCCACGAAAACACTGAGGCGAAGCTGGCGCTGTGCGGCCGTCATATGATCATCAGACGCCGCCAGTGCCGCCCAGGATTCGATTTGTGCATCTATCTCGCTTATCCCGCTCGCCGGAAACCGACGCCCCACCCCAAGACCTCCGTAACTACCCACCCCGCACCATTGGGGGTTACGGAATTGGAGCTGAAGCGCTATAATCTGTCTGGTATGGGTTCGTATGTACTACAAAGGCTCCAATTCGCACCTGCCCGTGTGCTGGCTCCACTTCCTCGTGTGCCCGCGCCGGTATCGTGCTGTGCTGCCTTCCCGCTTGCGTCCCAGTCTCTTCGGTAGTGACTAGCCTCCCATCCTCCATCTTCTTCATCTTTGGCTGAGGGCTGATTTCCGGTTTCCGGCGCCAATCCAAGCCAAATTGTTCTGACCAACGACCAGCGTCCATAACCTGGAGGATTCCATGCCGACCAACACCATGATTGGGCCCCGCATCAAGACCGCGTTGCCTGGCCCCAACGCGAAGCGCATCCTCGAGGGTGACAAGCAATACATTTCTCCCTCCTACACTCGTTCCTACCCTTTCGTCGCCAGTCACGGACGCGGAGTCGTCGTCACTGACGTCGATGGCAACGAGTTTCTCGATTTTTCCGCCGGCATCGCCGTGACCTCCACCGGTCATTGCCATCCCCATGTGGTGGCCGCCATTCAGAAGCAGGCGGAGCAACTCATCCATATGTCCGGCACCGATTTCTACTACGAAAACATGGTGACCCTCGCCGAGCGCCTCTCGAAGATTGCTCCCATGCCCGGTCCCCACAAGATCTACTACGGCAACTCAGGCGCTGAGGCAATCGAGTGCGCCCTCAAGCTGGCCCGTTACCATACCAAACGGCAAAACGTCATCGCCTTTTACGGCGCCTTTCATGGCCGCACCATGGGCGCGCTTTCTCTCACCGCTTCCAAACCTCAACAGAAGCGCCGCTTTGCTCCGCTGGTACCCGGCGTAACTCACGTGCGCTATCCCGATGTCTACCGCGGATGCGAAGGTGGCGCGCAGGACGCCGAGGCCTTCGCCCTCGGATGCGCCCGCTTCCTCGAAGACAAGCTCTTCCGCACCACCCTCCCTCCGGAGGAAGTCGCCGCCATCTTTGTCGAACCCATTCAGGGCGAAGGTGGCTACGTCATCGCCCCCAATGCCTTCATGCAAGAGCTTCGCCGTATTTGCGATGTCCACGGCATCCTGCTGGTGGTCGACGAGGTCCAGAGTGGCATTGGCCGCACGGGCAAGTGGTGGGCTGTCGAGCACACCGGCGTTCAGCCCGACATCGTCTGCATGGCCAAAGGCATCGCCTCCGGCATGCCCCTCGGCGTTACCCTTAGTAGGGCCGACATCATGGACTGGGCGCCCGGCTCCCACGCCTCCACGTTCGGCGGAAATCCCGTCTGCATCGCGGCTGCTCTAGCCACCCTGGATGTCATCGAGCGTGAAGACCTGCTGCGCAATTCGGCCGAGGTCGGCAGTCACATGCTCAAGCGCATGGCGGACTGGCCGGCCAGGCACAAGCTGGTCGGCGACGTCCGCGGCCGCGGCCTGATGATCGGTGTGGAAATTGTCAAAGACAAGAAAACCAAGGAATACGCTGCCGCCGAGCGCGACCGCATCGTTCAGATGGCCTTCGAGCGCGGCGTTCTATTCCTCGGTTGTGGCCCCAGCACTATCCGCATCGCGCCCCCTCTTATTGTCACCAAGGAGGAAGCCGATGCAGCTATCGAGGCGCTTGAGGAGTCCGTCTCCGCGGTGAGCAAGGGCAACTGAGCGCCCGTCCAGGGACGGGCGTTCTCCTCCTCCGTCCCTGGGTTTTATCCCCTCATCACACCTTGCCCAATAAGTTCCCGTCCCGGATTGAAATGCGTGACCGCGGTCACAGAACAAATTTCTCCCCCCATCCTAGGATCTCGTCACCGGTGTTTTCCGGACGCCTCACTCACGCTGTGCTTCGGGCCCTCGACTGGCTTGCTCGCCACACCCTGTCTCCCGCCAACTCCCCCGAGCATCAACGTCTCGGCCGCCGCGGCGAGGAAGACTCTTATTTCTACCTCCGCCGCCGCGGCTATGTGATGGTGGCACGCAACTTCCGCTCGCCCCATCGCCGTGGCGAGATCGACCTCATCGGCTGGGACCGGGATGTCCTTTGCTTCATCGAAGTCAAGACTCGCACCACGCGCGACGTAAAGCCGGCGGAAGCTGCGGTGGACCGCGACAAACAGCGGGCGCTGGCCGCCGTGGCCCAGGATTACCTTCGGCATCTGGCACTTCCGTGCCAGTGGCGTTTCGATATAGTCACCGTATATTATGAAGGCCATTCCAGCCGGCCACTTTTCGAGCTGTTTCAGAATGCCTTCCCTGTGGCGTAAAATATGAGATTCGCCTGTTTGTTCGATATTGAAAGGATTTAATTTGCCCGAACTCAGAAAAGACCCGATTGTAGGCCGGTGGGTCATCATCTCCACCGACCGGGCCAAACGCCCTACCGACTTTGCCCGCGATGCCGTCAAGATCAAAGGTGGTTTCTGCCCCTTCTGTTACGGGAACGAGAACAAGACTCCGCCCGAAATTCAAGCCTATCGGCCCAATCCCAATGGCGGGCCGCCCTTGCAAAGAGATTCGCCGGGCTGGACCGTGCGCGTGGTCCCCAACAAGTTTCCCGCGCTGGGCATCGAGGGGGGTCTGAACCGCCAGGCCGAGGGCATGTTTGATCGCATGAACGGGATCGGCGCCCACGAAGTCATCATCGAAACTCCCGATCACAACGCCACTCTCGCCACCCTGCCCTCCAAGCGCATTGAAGACGTCCTCTGGACCTTCCGCGACCGCATCCTGGATTTGAAGAAAGACCGCCGTTTCAAATACATCCTCATCTTCAAGAACCACGGGGAGGCCGCCGGCGCTTCTCTGGAGCATGCCCACTCCCAGCTCATCGCTCTTCCCATGCTCCCCATTTACCTCACCGAAGAGATCGAAGGGGCAAAGCAATATTTCATCTACAAGGAGCGCTGCGTCTTCTGCGATATCGTCCGGCAGGAGACTGAGTCCGGCACCCGGGTGGTGGCCGAAAACGAGGATTTCCTCACCCTCGCCCCCTACGCGCCCCGCTTCCCCTTCGAAACCTGGATTCTCCCCAAACAGCATGAGTCGGCATTCGAAAACTCTTCCTCCCACATGTTCGAGAATCTGGCCAAGGCCCTGAAGGGCTTGCTTATGAAGGCGGATCGCGTCCTCGATAATCCCCCTTACAATCTGGTCATTCACACCTCTCCGGTGCAGGACCCGACCAATGATCACTATCACTGGCACATCGAATTCATGCCCAAGCTCACCAAGACGGCGGGATTCGAGTGGGGCACCGGCTTCTATATCAACCCGACTCCGCCGGAAGAGGCTGCCAGATTTCTCCGCGAAGCCAGCGTAGAAGAACCCGTGGTCGCGGGCGTCAGGTAACAAGCGCACAAATTAAAATGGGCACGATCATTTGATCGTGCCCTTCTCACTTTCAGGAGGAGAGAGAGAAACCCTTGAGCACCGTTTGCTGTGCTCGCAGCAAACGCTGCATTGTACTCAAGAGGTGAAATTAGACTAGCCGCCGGGGAAGACCTACTTGTCAGCGGTAGGTAAAGACTCTGTCAACAATTGTGCGGAAATTGGACACACTAACTGGACGTCAGGCTTGTGTTCTGTCTTGAAACTCCTCATGCCATGCCATCTGGATGGCTTCGAGTTTGCCCTCGTTCGATTTCTTGGGATCGTCCTTAAACTCCGGCAACTCGGTCACATAGCGATGCAGATCGGTGAAGCGCACACTCAACGGCTCGACTTCCGGATGCTTTTCCGAAAGCAGAATTCCCAGGTCTTCGGCATCATCCCACGTCAGGTCTGGCGGCATGAAAGCTCCTTCCCATTAGCGTCGAGCAACTTACTGGTTAGTCCTGGCCCGATTCGCATGGCTGAATATCATCTCAGTGCTCTTCCGAGACATAATTCCGGTTCCATGCGGGAATTTCCACCACGATGCTGCCGGGTTTCTTGATGACCGCCTGGCAGCCCAACCGCGAATTGAGCTGCAGATCGGCCGCCATGTCGAGCCGGTCGGCTTCGTCGTCGTCCATCTCAGAAAGATTTTCCGCGCCTTCTTTCACCCACACATGGCAGGTCGTGCACGCGCAATTCCCACCGCAGGCATGGTCCAGACGAACGCCGTAGTTCAGCGCCACATCCAGAATCGACTGTTCCTTGCCGTGATCCTTGTACGGCAGCTTCTCGTGCTCAAATTCCACCGTCTTGCCTTCCGGCAGAAACGTCACCTGGACCGTATTTTCCCCGGCCACCAGGGTGGACCCACTGCTCGTCTGATTCTTTTCCGCCATGTCCGCTCCCAGCTACTTGAATTCCGCCGGCGCCATGGGATGCGGAGCTGTTGGCCCCTCGCCCAGATTCGCCTCATCCATCGTCTTACCTTTCAGCGCGGCTCCCACCGCGCTGTCCATCATCAGCTCGGCGAGCCGCATCGTCCCCTGGTTCAGCGCGTCGATCGCTTTGCGGATCGCGCCGTACTCGTCTTCCGTCTTCACCTGGTTCAGCGCCTTTTCCAGCTTGGCAATCTGCTTCCGCTCGTCGCTCGTCAGCTGGCTCCAGGCCTCGCTCTTTTTCCCTTTGTCCAACGCCCCGAGGATTGTCTCGGCCTCATTGCGCGCTTCGATGAGCTGCCGCTGCCGGAAGTCCTCTTCGGCGTAGTCGAACGAATCGAGAATCATGCTCTCGACCTGCTCGTCGGTCAAACCGTAGCTCGGCTGCACCTGAATCTCCGCTTCCTTACCGCTTCGCTGCTCGCGCGCCGAAACATGCAGGATACCGTTGGCGTCGATCAGAAACTTGACCTCAATTCGCGGCATGCCCGCCGCCATGGGCGGAATCCCTCGCAGATCGAAGCGGGCCAGCGAGCGGCAGTCCTTGGCCAGTTCCCGTTCTCCTTGCAGCACGTGGATGGCGACATTCGCCTGGCCCTCCACCTGCGTCGTGTAATGCTGCGTCGCCGAGGCGGGGATCGCCGAGTTGCGCAGGATGATCTTGTCCGTAACCCCGCCCGCTACCTCGATCCCGAGGGACAAGGGCGTCACGTCCAGCAGCAGCATATCTTGCGTCGCTTCGGACCGGCCGCCCAGAATATTGGCTTGCACCGCCGCCCCCAGCGCCACCACCTCGTCGGGATTGAGATCGGTATGCGGCTGCCGCTGGAATAACTGTTCGACCAGGGCTCGCACGCGCGGAATCCGCGTCGACCCGCCCACCAGCACCACTTCGTCGATCTGCCCCGCCTGCAATCCGGCGTCTTTCAAAGCCTGCTTGCATGGCCCCGCCGTGCGTTCAATGATTGGGTGGATGAGTTGTTCGAACTGTTCGCGCGTGATTTCCCGCTGATAGCCTTTGCCCCCGGGCAGCGCCACATCCAGCCTGGTCGCGGCCTCCGAAGAAAGGGCGATCTTGGCCTCGATCACCGCCTTGCGAATGGTCGCGATGGCTTCGCCACTGCGCGACGCGTCGATGCCCATGTCCCCGCGAATGTCGTCAAGCGCGATCCTGATCAGAAGATTGTCGATGTCATCTCCGCCGAGATGGGTATCGCCGTTCGTGGCGATGACCTCAAACAGTCCGTCGCGCAGCCGAAGAATCGAGATGTCGAACGTCCCTCCGCCCAGGTCATAGACGGCGACGATCCCATTCTCTCTCTTGTCCAATCCATACGCCAAAGACGCTGCCGTCGGTTCGTTCACCAGCCGCAGCACCTCCAGCCCGGCGATCCGGCCGGCATCCTTGGTGGCCTGCCGCTGGGCATCGTTGAAATACGCCGGAACTGTGATCACCGCCTGGCTCACCGGAGAATTGAAGAACCTCTCGGCGTTGCGTTTCAGCTGGCGAAGAATAAATGCCGATATCTCCGGAGGCGTAAAGGTCTTGTTGCCCAGATTGATCCGCAAAACCTCTCCCGGCTGAAGATCCGCGGCCAGGCGGAAGGGAAACAGCTTGAGTTCATCCTGAATGTCCTCCACCCCGCGTCCCATCAGCCGCTTGATCGAATACACCGCGCGTTCCGGGGTCTCGATCAGATACTTTCGAGCGGCATTCCCGACGATGATTTGCTCGCGCTCGTCGAGCGCCACCACCGAGGGCACCAGGTTTGCTCCGTCCTCGCCCGGGATCACCACCGGGCGGTCTCCCTGCATGTGGGCGACCAGCGAGTTTGTGGTCCCGAGATCGATGCCGACAATGTGCTCTACTGTCATCACTCAGCTTTCCAGCGCCTCGTTCACATCCCGCACCAGGTTGCGGATGTAATTCCTCCGGTTCAGCAGATCGACCATCTTGTCCCGCGCTTGACCTCGCTCGTCATCGCTTCCCGCTTCGCTCGCGCGGTCCCACTCGCTCCAGCGTCCCTTCAACTCGCCGAGCAAAGCCTCCTGTATCTCTTCCAGCTTCAGCTTTTCTTTTCCCAGTTCTTCAATGAGCGCTGGATCGTCTTCCCCCGCCTTTTTCTGCATGCGCAACTGCTCTAGCTGCATGTTGAGTTCAAAAACTTCTTCCAGAAGATCCGGCGGCACCACCTGCTGCTTGACCGTCCCGCTCGCGCGGGCCTTCTCCGTCGCGGCCTTGGACTGCTCTTCCAGCTCGACACCCTCCAGTCGGAGCAGGTACTGGGTTCGCTGGATTGGGTCCTTCAATGTGCGATAAGCGTCGTTGAGTTGCGAGCTCTGTTCCAGGCTCCACTCCTGCTCGCGCGCGTCCAGGCCGGCATAGAGGTCCGGATGCAGCTTCCGGCACAGATCATAGAACTCCTGCTCGAGCAGGCCAGCGTCCAGGTTCAGCTTCCGGGGAAGCCCAAAAAACGCGAAGTAATCCACCGGCATCGGCGGCTGGACCTTCCCGCAAGCGCTGCAGAAGTGTGCCGCCCGCATCTCTCCGCACGACCAGCATGCGCTGGTCGCATCGTTGACAACCGGGCTCGTCATCTTGACAGTGTCTGCCATAAGACACATTCACTCCGGCCGCTGATCTCTGGGAACAAAGCGCATCCGTGAGAATTCGGGGCGAACGGCATCCGCGCCTGGTCACCCGAACACGCCCCGAAAACCATCACCCCGAAAACGACGTGCCGCAACCGCACGACTTCGAGGCATTCGGGTTCACGAACACGAAACCCTGCTGCATGAGTGTTTCCTGATAGTCCAGGGTCATGCCATGCAGGTATATGAACGACTTGGGATCGACGAAGACCCGGATGTCCTCGAACTGAAAAATGCGGTCCCGCTCGCGGGCCTGGGTATCGAACCGGATGTTGTAGCTGAGGCCGGAGCAGCCCCCGCCCTGCACTCCCACCCGCAGCCCGCCTTGCTCGGGAGAAATTCCCTCCTTCACAATGGCGGTGCGGATCTTGGCCAGGGCCTTCTCGGTTACCTGTATGCCCTTGACCGGAGCCGTGCTCGTCTGTTCTGCCATCTGCGCCATCACGAGGTCGAAGTCCGGCCCTCAACTACGGCCGGCCAACCGCACAGCCTACTTCGCCTCCACTGCCGCCGGCCGTCCCACGTCCTGCTTCTTCTTCCAGTCGTGAATCGCCGCCCGGATCGCGTCCTCGGCCAGCACCGAGCAATGAATCTTCACTGGCGGCAATGACAGCTCCTTCACGATCTCGGTGTTCTTGATCTGCAGAGCTTCCTCCACCGTCTTGCCCTTCACCCATTCCGTGGCCAGCGAAGAAGAGGCAATGGCCGAGCCGCAGCCGAACGTCTTGAATTTCGCGTCCTCGATGACGCTGGTCTCCGGGTTCACCTTGATCTGCAGCTTCATCACGTCGCCGCACTCCGGCGCCCCCACCAGGCCTGTGCCCACTTCCGGGCTGTTCTTGTCCATCGAGCCCACGTTCCGCGGGTTGTTGTAGTGATCGATCACTTTGTCGCTATACGACATCTCGCTGCCTCCTTGCTTGAATGTTTGCTTGCGTGCTAGCTGCGTCCGGCCGGCGTTCGACTACTCCGCCGCCCACTTCACCTGCTTCAAATCGATGCCTTCCTTCGCCATCTCGTACAACGGAGAAAGTTCCCGCAGCCGCTGCACCGTCTCCACTACCCGGTCGGCTACGTAATCGACCTCCGCCTCGGTATTGAAGCGCCCCAGGCCAAAGCGGATCGAACTGTGTGCCAGATCGTCGCCCGTTCCCAGCGCCTTCAACACATAAGAGGGCTCCAGCGTCGCCGAAGTACACGCTGACCCGCTCGAAACCGCCACATCATTGATGCCCATCAGCAGCGACTCGCCCTCCACGTAGGCAAAACTGATGTTGAGATTCGCGGGCAGCCGATGTTCCATCGAACCGTTGATGTACACCTCGTCCAGCCGGCCCATGATGTTATCCCGCAGCCGGTTCCGCAGGCCCGCCAGCCGGCACGATTCCTTGGCCATCTCCTCGGTGGCAATCGCACAAGCCTTGCCCAGGCCGACGATACCCGGTACGTTCAGCGTCCCCGAACGCATCCCCCGTTCGTGCCCGCCGCCATCGATGATGGCGGAAATCTGCACCCGTGGATTCTTGCGCCGCACATACAGCGCGCCCACTCCCTTCGGACCGTACATCTTGTGCGCCGAAATCGACATGACATCGATGTTCTGCTTGTTCACATCGATCGGCACTTTGCCCACCGCTTGTGTCGCATCCGAGTGGAAGACCACCCCGCGCTCGTGGCACAACTGCCCGATTTCGGCCCAGGGCTGCAATACCCCGATCTCGTTATTGGCCGCCATGATGGTAACCAGGATGGTCTTTTCATCCATGGCGCGCTTCAGATCGTCGAGATCGACCAGTCCGTCCTTTTGTACCGGCAGATAAGTGACCCGGTACCCATACTTCTCCAACCGCTTGCAGGTGTCGAGCACCGCCTTGTGCTCGGTCACTGCGGTGATGATGTGATTGCCTTTCTCCTTGTACATCTCGGCAACGCCCTTGATCGCCAGGTTGTCACTTTCCGTTGCCCCCGAGGTGAAAATGATCTCTTTCGGCGTCGCGCCCACCAGCTTGGCAATCCGCTCGCGCGCCGTCTCCACTCCCTCTTCCGCCACCCAGCCAAACGAGTGGTTGCGGCTGGCCGCGTTCCCGAACTTCTCCATGAAAAAGGGCAGCATCTCCTCCAGCACCCGCGGGTCCATGGGCGTGGTGGCGTGGTTGTCCATATAAATCGGCAGCTTGATGCCGTTTGGCAGGATTTGCTGCTCCTGGGGGATCGTCTTGACATCCGTGCTCATAAGCATTGCCTCTCTTCGAATCTGGGAGTTCTCCACTGCTGCAAAACTCGATCGCGCTCAGCGCTCAATCGTCACCAGTGCCGCTGAGTTGCCTTCTATCGGCTCTTCTTTCATCTCTGAAATCTTGATGCGGCGCAATACCTGTTCGATGCTCTCATTCACCCGCCGCAACGGTTCGCGGATGGTGCAGCGCTCCGTCTGATCGCATTCCCCCCGCACCGTCACACAGGAAGTAATGAACAGCGGCCCGTCGATCGCCCGAATCACCTCGAAAGCGCTGATCGAGCCGGCGTCACGCGCCAGCGTGTAGCCGCCGTTTATCCCGTGCTGTGAGTTCAGCAGCCTGGCCTTGACCAGGCGCTGCAGAATCTTGGCCAGCGCCTCTTGAGGAATTCCGTAGGCGTCCGCCACATCCTTCGCGCTGCACGCGCCTGCATGGCTGCGTTCCGCCAGATGCTTCATCGCCATCAACCCGTAATCGGCCTTCTTTGTCAGCTTGAGCATCCGGACCCAATTCCGACCTTTTCAGTCGTACATCCGGTATTCTAGCCAGCCTCGGTCGAATGTGCAACCCCATGCAGGCAACTGCATGACTTCGCATTGAGCTGTAACTGCAAGTGGTTAAATGGGTTATATTATCGGCGATTATTTTGGTCGGATTTGTCGAACCGCTTCTCCTCCCCGCCCACACGAGCCACTAGGTCCCGTATCAGAATCGCCTGCTTGCCCGGCGGTCAAAAGACTTGACAAGACCAAAGATGCGGCTAAAATACCGCCAATTTCCGGCGATACGCCCCGAGTCGGCCCGGACGGGTCAGGGAACCATCGCCCGGCTTTATGATTTCAATCCCGCCGTCGCAGCCCCCGAAGAAGAGAATGTGATGAACGAGTGTAAGCATCCGCGTGTGCGGATCGTGGCCCGCGAGCCAGACGCCGAATTTGTCGAGTGCCTGGAATGCAACGAAGTCTTCGAGTCCAGCGAGTTCAAGGACATGAACATCGAAGAAACCAAGCTCAAGGACCACCGGACCGGAAACTCTACCTAGTTTTCCCGTGCGTCCCCACCATGACCAACGTAATTGCGGGTCAGCCATTTCTCTTGTCGCCCAAATTACCCTTTGTTACCGTCGGCATTAGGGTGCCTAACCCGGGGGAGAGACTGTTGCCTGCCGTAGCCTTGGTGGTCGATGATTCCATGCTGATTCGGCACACCGTATGCCGCTTCCTTGAGGAGCGCGGCTTCGCCGTGGAGTCTGCCACCAATGGCGAGGAAGCCCTCGAGGCCCTGAAGCGCATTCGGCCTGACATTGTCGTCACCGACATGCAGATGCCCACCATGGACGGCAGCGAACTCATCACCGCCCTCAAGAAAAATCCTGCCACGGCAAACATCCCCATCGTCATCGTGGCCGGAAAACAAAGCGGCTTCGAGCACCGCGAAAAGCGGGCCAATTTCGCCATCTTCAAAGATATCGACATCGAAGAGCAACTGGGCAAGGCCCTGCAGCTTCTGCTCGAGACTCCCGCTTCCAGCCATCAGGCCGCCGGCAAGTAGGCTTCCGCCCGCCGCCCGGTATCGCTTCATCCCGATTAGAAGCTCAAGCCTTTACCTCAGCCGCATCCCGGCTTCTGCGGAAAAATCCATCGCCGCAAACTCCGCCGCCAGCAGCTTCGGGTACGCAGCCGCGGCGATCATGGCCGCATTGTCGGTAGAGAGCGGTCGCGATGGAAAATACGCCGGCAGGCCCTCCATCGCAGCGTCTTTTTCGAATCGCTCGCGCAACTCCCGGTTGGCGGCAACCCCTCCGGTCACAAATAAAGTCGAGACCTCATAGGTCCGGGCCGCGGCCAGAGTTTTCTCCACCAGATCCTCGACCATGGCTCGCTGAAACGAAGCCACCAGGTCGAGCGTCAGCTGATCGCAGACCGCTTTGTACTCATCGACTGTCGGCTTCGACACGCCCGCCAGTTGCCGGCGCCTCCGCTCGATTGACTCTTGCAGATTGTGGACCTGCACATATCGCAGTACGGCAGTCTTAATTCCGCTGTAGGAGAAATCGAAGCGCGGGCGGTCCGGTTCTGTGCCGGCCTGCTCCTTGCGATCAGGATGCTTGATTTGCGAAGGCGGAAATCTGACGGCTCGCCCATTCCCCAGCCCCGCCAGTCTGTCGATCACCGGCCCCCCCGGGTAGCCCAACCCCAGCAGTTTGGCGACCTTGTCGAAAGCTTCGCCCGCCGCGTCATCGCGCGTGTGGCCGACGTTACGATACGACCAGCTTCGCCCTCGTTGCTCCGCCAGGTACAGGTGCGTGTGGCCGCCCGAAACCACCAGCGCCAGCAGCGGAAAATTCACTTCGCGCCGCCCTTTCTGCCGTTCCTCCAGCAGCACCGCGTGGATGTGACCTTCGAGGTGATTAACCGCGATCAGCGGCTTGTCCAAAGCAAAGGCCAGCGCTTTCGCGTAACTGATTCCGACCAGAAGAGCGCCCGCCAGCCCCGGCCCCTGCGTCACCGCGAGAGCGTCGACCGACTCGTATGTTTGTCCGGCATCGGCCAGCGCCTTCCCCACCACCGGCACGATGGCCCGCAGGTGTTCGCGCGAAGCCAGTTCCGGCACCACTCCGCCGTAAGGCTGATGAGTGGCGATCTGCGAGAAGACGACATTGGACGCGATCTCCTCCCCCGCCCGCACCACCGCCGCCGCGGTTTCGTCGCATGAGCTTTCGATTCCCAGGATGTACGCGTCATCCGTCGCCATTCGCTGGCCGCCTTAAAACCCCTGCTCCTAAGTATACTTTTTGAGGCGCTCCCAACCGCGCCGAAAGCCGCTTCCCAATTCATGAAGGACTTTGCCATCTCGATCATCCGCGCGCTGCGCGAGCACGGCTACCAGGCCTATCTCGTCGGCGGATGCGTCCGCGATCTCCTTCTTCGCCGCGAGCCCGCCGATTACGACATCGCTACCGACGCCACGCCGGGGGATGTCATGCGCATCTTCCCCGACACCTACGCCGTAGGAGTGCAGTTCGGCGTGGTGCTGGTGCCCGCCCCGGTAGGCCAATCCCCGGGAGGGTCGCCCACCCCCAGCTGCGCCGGCGATGCCCCCGCCACCCGCACTGCCACGGTCGAGGTGGCGACCTTCCGCAGCGACATCGGCTACTCCGACGGACGCCATCCGGACGAAGTCCGCTTCAGCCGCGATCCCCGGGAAGACGTTCAGCGCCGCGACTTCACCATCAATGGTCTGCTCCTCGATCCGCTCGCCGATCGCATCCTGGACTACGTCGGCGGCCAGAAAGACCTTGCCGCCGGCATCATCCGCACCATCGGCGACCCCGCCCATCGTTTCGATGAAGACAAGCTGCGCATGTTGCGTGCCGTGCGCTTTGCCGCGCGTTTCCAGTACACCGTCGAATCGGACACCCTTCGCGCTGTGCAGGCCCTGAGTCCCAGAATTCACCAGGTCTCTCGCGAGCGCGTCCGCGATGAGCTCACCAAAATGTTGACCGAAGGCCGCGCGCGGCGGGCATTTCTATTGCTGGATGAAGCCTGCTTGTTGCCCCAGGTCCTGCCGGAGATCACCGCGATGAAGGGCGTCGCCCAGCCGCCTCAGTTTCACCCTGAAGGCGATGTGTTCGTTCACACACTGCTCCTGCTCGATCAGTTTCCCCATCCCTGCTCTCCCACCCTGGCTTGGGGAGCCTTGCTGCACGATGTGGGGAAACCGCCCACCTTCCGCGTCGCCCCCGACCGGATTCGCTTCGATGGCCACGTCGACGTCGGCGTCAGGATGGCCGAAGATATCTGCCGTCGCCTGCGATTTTCCAACGACGACACGCGCCAGATTCTTGCCCTCGTTGCCAATCACATGCGCTTCGCCAACGCCCAGCAGATGAATCAGTCCACGTTCAAAAAGTTCGTTCGCATGCCCCACTTCGGTGAGCACCTGCAATTGCACCGCCTCGATTGTCTTTCGAGCCACGGGGACCTCACCACCTACAGCTTCATCGGCGAAAAGATCGCCTCCCTCCCGCAGGAGGCCATCCGTCCTGCTCCGTTAATCACCGGCGACGATCTGATCGCGGCCGGTTACCACCCGGGCCCGCGTTTCAAGGAAATCCTCGCCGCAGTCGAAGACGGCCAGCTCGAAGGTCGCCTTGTCAGCCGGACCGAGGCGATGAACTTTATCAGCCGGCAATTTCCCTTGCCGTGATCTCCTCCCGACCGGGCATCCTGCATGCTGAAAAACCGCATTCCCGCGGCCCAGGCCCAATTCTTGTCAAGCCCCCGTTCGCACTGAAAAACACACAAACTACTGAAATCATGGCAAATATTTCCCTGTTCAGCGTGGCGTGTTTCCCCCTTCAAAACTGCTATTCTGAAAATATAGGGCACATCACCGGCATGAAGATTACCGACAAGAACGTTGCCTACGTTGCCGCCCTGGCCAATCTGGAACTCACAGAAGCAGAACGCGAGCGAATGCTGCGCGACCTCAATTCAGTTCTGGATTACATCGCCCTGTTGAATGAACTGGACACCGCAAACGTCGAACCCATGTCCCATATCAGCATCGGGTCCTCTGGCGCGGAACACTCTCCTGCGGGCACGCGCGAAGACATCCTCGAAGGATTGCGCAAGTCGTTGCCTCATGATATCGCCGTGCAGAACGCGCCCGATTCGGATGGAACTTTCTTCAGGGTACCGAAAGTGATTGAGCGGTAGGTATTCTTACGATCCGTTTTGTCTTTGACGTCTGACCTTGTACCGGTGGACCTGACCTCCCTCAACATCGATGCCGTCCGCTCCGCTGTATGGGAGCGCAAGATCTCAGCCACCGCATTGGCCAGCGACTTCTACGCAAAGATCGAGCTTGACGATCCGAAGATCGGCGCCTATCTGGCCTTGTCGAAAGATCGCGCCATGGCCCGGGCCTCGGAGATCGATGCGCGGGTGGCGAAGGGCGAAGACCTCCCGCCTCTCGCCGGCGTTCCGGTCGCCATCAAGGACGTGTTGGTGACGCGCGGCGTGCCCACGACCGCGGGCTCGAAGGTTCTGCGCGAGTACGTTCCTCCCTACGACTCTACCGCCGTGGTGCGGATGGAGCAGGCTGGCGCCGTCATACTCGGCAAGCTGAATTGCGATGAGTTCGCCATGGGGTCGTCGAACGAAAACTCGGCATGGCGTCCGGTTCACAATCCACGCGATCGGAGCCGTGTGCCGGGAGGCTCCTCGGGAGGCGCCGCCGCGGCCGTTGCCGCCGGAATGGCTGTGGCGGCCCTCGGCTCTGACACCGGCGGCTCCATCCGCCAGCCGGCGTCCTTTTGCGGAGTCGTTGGCCTCATGCCGACTTATGGCCGAGTATCCCGCTACGGACTGATCGCCTTTGCGTCGTCGCTAGACCACGTTGGGCCCATCACCCGGACGGTGAAGGATGCCGCCATCGTTCTGCAGGCCATCGCCGGATACGACCCGATGGATTCCACCTCCTCAGACACCGCGGTTCCGAATTATGTCGAGGAACTGAAGAAGCCCGTTCACGGGCTGACGCTGGGCGTTCCCAAGGAATATTTCGCCGAGGGTTTGGAGCCCGAGGTGCGCAAGGCCGTCGAACTAGCGATCCAGAAGCTCGCCGGGTTGGGATGCGAGATCGTTCCCATCTCCCTTCCCCACACGAAATACGCGATCCCCACGTACTACATCGTGGCGACGGCCGAAGCCTCATCGAACCTGGCCCGCTATGACGGCGTCCGCTACGGATATCGGACGAGTGCCACGAAAACCCTCTCCGAGATGTACCGCCGCACTCGCGGCCAGGGTTTCGGCCCCGAGGTAAAGCGCCGCATCATGCTGGGAACCTATGCTCTCAGCGCGGGCTATTACGACGCCTACTACTTAAAGGCGCAGAAGGTGCGCCGTCTGCTGGCCCGGGATTTCCAGGAGGCATTCAGAAAGGTGGACGCGATTGTCACCCCGACCAGCCCGACTCCCGCCTTCAAACTGGGCGAGAAGGTCGACGATCCCCTGGCCATGTATCTGGCCGACATTTATACCGTTACCGCCGACCTCGCGGGCATCCCGGGAATTTCAATCCCTTGCGGAGAGACCACAGAAAAGCTTCCTGTCGGCTTGCAGATTCTCGCCCGCCACTTCAACGAATCCACAATTCTGACGGTGGCGCATGCATATGAGCAGGCGAGCGCTTCGCCCTAAACCGGCTCGTAGTACCGCTCCCCCGCGCAGCTTCGGCACAGCACTTTACCTTCCCGCCGCACTTCCCGGCGGAAGTTGACTCCTTCGCCGCAGGCTTCGCAGACAATTCGTTCGCCCTTGTATCCGGGAAACTCTTCCGCGGGCAGATCCACCTTCACCCACTGCGTGGTGAAGAGATCCTCCTCCGGCATTTCCCGGTAAGCCAGCATCTGTTGCCTGTTTTTGTCTTCGATTTCGGGATGCATCTCGCGTGCCAGCTGCTTTGAGGACTCCCGGGCCGCGATTCGCACTCCTTTGCCCGTGGTGACGTCGACAAACGTCGCCGCGACCTTTCCCCAGTCGCGGAATTTGAGGGCGCGCTTGCCGAGCCGGCAGCCCGTCACCACCGCTACCGCGTCGGTCGCGCAACGGTCGATTTCGACGAACGTCACCAGGCGCTTACGGTCCTTGCCGCGCGGATCGTCGATGCCCAGCTTCACCAGGCCCAGCATCGCCAGGCGTACACCCAGCACCTGCCCGGCGCAGAGATGCCCGTGTGCCTGCTCGGCGTCCCGCAGGTATTCGTCAAGAGACTTCATCGGGGTCCGCCTGGCTCAACTGCAATGAAATGGAGGAATGCATGCACTCTGATTGTAGATCGAAAACCCTGCTCGTGATTCTGCTGTCCGCCTCGCTGCTCGCCACCGGCTGCAGCCCGCAATGGATCAGCGCCGCCCTGGCCGACTTGCCGCTTCTCACCCAGATGGCGCTCAATATCGGCACCCTGGTCACCACTCTTCAAACCGGCAACCAGATCAGTTCCAATGATGCCGCCGCCATCCGCAACCTTTCCAACGAAACCAGCAAGGATCTCAACCTCTTGCGCACGCTCTATGATGAATACCAGGCGAACCCCGGAGACGCTTCCATCCAGAAAATCCAGTCCGCCATCACCGCCATGAACCAAAACCTCCCGTCCCTGCTCCTGGCGGCCCACATCGGCAATCCGGTTGTATCTGCCAGGATCAGCGCGGCCGTCAACCTGATTCTCACCACGGTCGATGGTTTCGCCCAGCTCGTCCCGCCGGCCGGTGGAGCACCACGGTCGAAGCTCGCCGCCATCAGGATGGGCGGCAAGAAGGCCTCGATTCCGAAAGCGGACTCTCTGAAGAATGAGTGGAATCACCAGGTCTGCGGGCCCAGCGGAAAGCCGCCTCTGGATGAAGCCTTCGCCG
>Ga0335080_10000695_pt1 | contig 31555 bp, 29 predicted proteins | sample Lox_Sample_34_FD_206720 | JGI IMG/M metagenome (GOLD analysis project Ga0335080, IMG submission 206720) | Soil microbial communities from Loxahatchee National Wildlife Refuge, Florida, United States - Lox_Sample_3.4 | ecosystem: Environmental > Terrestrial > Soil > Wetlands | place: USA... | reverse complement strand
CAATTTTTCGATCGAGCGATTTTCTATGCCGCGCTGGGCCACGAGCGGGCGATGGCAACCACGTAAGGAGTGAGCACGCAATGTCTTGGCGGATTGACTACAAGAACAAACTTCGGACGGCCGACGAAGCCTTGCGCTGCGTTCAGTCGGGGATGCGGGTCTACATTCAGCCGGGTTGCGCCGAGCCGGAGACCCTCGTGGAAGCACTGATCCGGCGGGCAGCTTTGGTGAACGACGTTGAGATCGTGCACATGATGACGCTGGGGGCGGCGCCCTACGTGGCTCCAGAGATGGCGGGCCACTTCCGGCACAACGCCATGTTCATCGGGGGGAATGTGCGGGAGGCGGTCAACGACGGTCGGGCGGACTTCACGCCGATCTATCTGAGCGAAATTGAAGAATTGTTTGAAAGCGGGGCCATGCCGCTGGATGTGGCGCTGATCGAAGTGTCGCCCCCCGACGCGCACGGACTGTGCAGCTTCGGGGTGGGCGTCGACACCACTCTGACTGCGGCCAAGTGCGCACGCTATGTGGTGGCACAGGTGAACGACCAGATGCCGCGCACCTACGGGGACAGCTTCATTGCCGTGAGCGACATCGATGCGGTGGTGGAGTCTTCCCGCCCCCTGTGCGCCAAGCATGAATCGCGAATCGACCACCTGCATGTGGCCATAGCGCGCAATGTGGCGGGACTAATCGAGGACGGAGCCGTCGTGCAGACGGGGATCGGCGGAATTCCGGATGCGGTGTTGCCGTTTCTGATGGACCGGAAGGATCTGGGAGTGCACAGCGAGCTGGTGTCGGATGGCGTCATTCCACTGATCGAATCGGGTGTGATCAACGGGGCACGCAAGAACTTCAAGCCGCGCAAGATCATTCTGGGATTCGCGCTGGGAAGCAAGCGAATGTTCGACTTCGTCGACAACAATCCCATCTTCGAGTTTCATCCCACCGCGTACACCAACGATCCGCTGCTGATCGCACGCAACGACAATATGGTGGCCATCAACTCCGCGTTGCAGATCGACCTGACGGGCCAGGTGTGCTCGGATTCGATCGGGACGTATTTCTACAGCGGCATCGGCGGACAAGTGGATTTTCTGCGCGGGGCGTCGCGATCCAAGGGAGGCAAACCCATCATCGCCCTGCCATCGACGGCGAAGAACGGGACGGTCTCGCGAATCAGTCCGATGTTGAGTCCTGGAGCCGGGGTGGTGACTTCGCGCGGCCTGGTGCGATACGTGGCCACCGAATACGGGGTGGCGAATCTGCACGGCAAGTGCATTCGAGAACGGGCCAAGGCGCTGATCGAGATCGCCCATCCGAAGTTCCGGGATGAGCTTTACGCATATTGTGAAAAGACGAAATGGCTGCAGCGGCCAATAGCGGAAACAGCGGTGACGAGGTGAACCATGGCGGGTCAAGCGCGCGGTAAAGTGACGGTCGATGTAGAAGAGTGCAAGGGCTGCGGGCTCTGTGTCGAATCCTGTCCGCCCCACTGCCTGGAACTGGCAGAGGAGTTGAGCGCCTACGGGGTACATCCGGCGCACTATATCGGGCACGACTGCACGGGTTGCGGGATTTGCTTCTATTGCTGCCCGGAGCCGGGGGCAATCGTGGTCTACCGGCTGGCGCCACCGCCGAAGATGGCGAAGGCCAAAGGAGGCGAACATGCGGCAGCTTTGTAAAGGGAATGTCGCAGTGGTCAAGGGAGCCATACTGGCCGGATGCCGGGCGTATTACGGATATCCGATCACACCGGCGAGTGAAATCGCGGAGTCCGCGGCGCTGTACATTCCGCAGGTGGGGGGAACGTTTCTGCAGGCGGAGAGTGAAGTCGCGGCGATCAACATGGTGTATGGCGCGGCGGCCGCGGGCGTGCGGGTGATGACGGGATCGTCGGGCCCGGGAGTCAGCCTGATGCAGGAAGGGATGTCGTACCTGGCGGGGGCGGAGCTGCCGTGCGTGATCGTGGATGTGATGCGGGGCGGCCCGGGACTGGGAAATATCGCGCCGGAACAGAGCGACTACTTCGCTATGGTGAAGGGTGGAGGGCACGGAAACTATCGCAACCTGGTGCTGGCCCCGGCTTCGGTGCAGGAGATGGCCGACTTCACCATGCTGGCCTTCGAACTGGCGGACAAGTACCGCAATCCCGCAGTGGTGCTGGCTGACGGATTTATCGGGCAGATGATGGAACCGCTGGACCTGGAGTATCGCGAGGTCCAAATGCCAGAGAAACCCTGGGCGGTCAAGGGAACCAGCGAAACGCGGAAGAACCTGGTGAGTTCCATCTTCCTTCAGCCGGACGAGCTCGAAGACCACGGGCGCAAGCTGGAGGCGAAATATATCCGCGCACAACAGACGGAAACCAGGCATGAACTCTATCAAGTGGAAGATGCGGAAGTGCTGCTGGTCGGGTATGGGATTGTGTCGCGGGTGCTGCGCTCGACGGTAGAGGCGCTGCGCAAAGATGGAGTGAAGGCGGGGCTGTTTCGGCCGATCACGCTGTGGCCGTATCCCTCAGCGGCCCTGGCGAAGGCCGCCGCGCGAGTGGACAAAGTGCTGGTGGTGGAGTTAAGCAACGGGCAAATGCTGGAAGACGTGCGCCTGGCGGTGAATGGCAAAGTGCCGGTGGAGTTCTACGGGCGAGTGGGAGGCAATGTGCCGCTGGTCGAGGAACTGCACGGCGAGGTGATCGACCGGGTGGGCGCGCTGATTTGAGGGGCAAGAGGGAGACGAGGAGCAAGGCCATGGAAAACGCGAGCAAAGCCAACCTGCTGGACACTGAGAACGAGGGCAGCGGATACGAGGTGGTTCACAGCAAGTCGCCGGTGTTTTACGAGCAGTATGAAAGAAAGGCGGACCTGAAGAATCAGACGCATTATTGCCCGGGCTGCGGCCATGGGGTGGCGCACAAGCTGATCGCCGAAGCGCTGGAGGAGCTGGGACTGCAGGACAAGACCATCTTCGTGAGTCCGGTGGGCTGCTCGGTGTTCGCGTACTACTATTTCGATGTCGGCAACGTACAGGTGGCGCACGGACGAGCCCCGGCTTCGGCAACGGCTTTGAAGCGGGCGTGTCCAGACAAGATTGTGATCTCGTATCAAGGCGACGGCGACCTGGCGGCGATCGGGACGGCGGAAATCGTTCATGCCGCGAACCGGGGCGAGAAGATCGCGGTGTTTTTTCTGAATAACGCGATCTACGGCATGACGGGAGGGCAGATGGCACCGACCACGCTGGTGGGCGAGAAGAGCACGACTTCTCCCTGGGGACGGAGGCCAGCCAACGAAGGTTATCCGTTGCACATGTCGGAGCTGCTGTCGACACTGGAGGCGCCTGCCTATATCGAGCGCGTGGCCCTGTGCGACAACAAGAACATCATGAAGGCGCGGCGAGCCATCCGGAAGGCGCTGGAGCTGCAGCGGGACAACGCAGGCTTCTCTTTCGTAGAGATACTTTCGCCATGCCCGACCATCTGGGGGAAAGATCCGGTCGAGGCGCGGCAATGGGTGATGGAGCGAATGGTGCCGACGTTTCCGCTGAACATGTTCCGTGACCGGAAAGCCGAAGTACCGGCGAACAACGCGCCACCGCAACGGCCGGTGCAGGAGGTCCTGCAGATCACGGCGGCAACGAAGGTTGGCGAGCCGAAACCTGCACACCATCATCACTTCAAGGATTTCAGCATCAAGATTGCCGGCTTTGGCGGACAGGGGGTTCTACTGCTGGGGCAGCTGCTGACGGAAATGGGCATGCGCGAAGGGCTGGAGGTGAGCTGGCTGCCGTCGTATGGACCGGAGATGAGATCCGGCAGCGCGCACTGCCACGTGTGCCTGTCGAAGGAGCGGATCGGGGCGCCGCTGATTTCACATCCCGACGTGCTGATCGCGATGAATGAAATTTCGTTGCGGAAATTCGCGCCGCAGGTACGCAACGGGGGACTGATTCTGTACAACCGGGAGAGCCTGCCGGCCGACTTCGACAAAGCGCAGGCGCAGGTGATCTGCATTCCGGCATCGAAGATGGCGGACGATCTGGGAACGACCAAAGCCATGAACATCGTGCTGATGGGAGCGTTGCTCGAAGAAACGGAATGCCTGGCTTCCGCGACCGCGTTGCGAGTGCTGGCAGACAAAGTGAAGAAGGCGGAGCTGCTGGAGGTTGACCGCAAAGCGCTGGCAGCGGGCCGGCTGTTCATCGATCATGAGGCGCATGTTGGCGCGTTGACCCAGCCGGACGGCTTCGCGGAATAGCGCTGTTATCGAAAAATCCGCAGCCCGGTTGAGGGGTCAGCCGCATGGCATAGAGTGTCCGAGGCAGCCCCTTCCCGACTTTAATTTTTGTAAACAGCTCTCACCGAAGCCCCTTTCCTGCGTCTAACCAAGCAACGATTGAAGCGCTGGTCGGAGCGTATTCGTCCCAGTAGCGAACAGCGTCCCATGAGCGAACACACGCGAAGACCAAGAAAGGACCTGGCCCTGAGTTTTTTACGGAACGGCGCGAGGGAAAGCCGCGTATCAAGACGAAGGGATGGTGTGGGTGGGCTGACGCGTACCGGGAAGTGAACGGTGAACGAGGCCCGAGGTGCCTTATGCAATACTCGCACGAGAGCAGCAACGGAAAAGATGTCAACACCCGGGATCCGCATGCGATTGAAGTGGTGAGGACTGCGCACGATGAGCTGCGACAGTTGATCCGGCAACGGGCCGAGATCATGAAGCGGATCGGAACCCTAAAGCAGACGATTGCCGGCCTGGCGAATCTGTTTGGAGACGAGATATTGGGAGAGGATCTGCTGGAATTGGTCGATCGCAAGAGCGGAGGAAGGCAGCCCGGCTTCACCAAGGCGTGCCGCATGGTGCTGATGGAAGCCGGCCGGCCATTGACGGTCCGCGAGGTGTGCGACCAGATTCAGCAACGCCTGCCCGCGATTCTGGTCCGGCACAAGGATCCCCTGGCGTCGGTGACTACGGTTCTGAATCGTCTGGTGGAGTACGGCGAAGCCCAGAGTTTGGTGCGCGAAAACGGGCGGCGGGCCTGGCAGTGGGTGTCGGAGCCAGTTCCGATGGCGAGCGGCGATCCCGAGGGATTGCCGGTGTCACCGTCGTAGCGGGATCATTTTCCTAATTTCTCCAGCCATTGGATCACGATGGTTTGCAGCGCGATGCGATGATCGGAGAAGCTGTGATCGGTGGGCAATGCCGCGCGGGTAAGAGAAGTGGCGCCCTTCTGTTGGAGCGCGGTCGCGAGGCCTTCCATGTCTGCACGATTCTGGTCGTCGGCCTCGAGCAGCAAAACCGCGCGTCCCCGGAATAAATCCCCCCACTGCAGGTAGTCCCAATCCTTCGCATGACGATCGGCTTCGGCAAACAGTTCCGCCGCGGTAACTCCCCGCACTGGGTGTAACTGCGTTTCCCAGCGCTTCAATCGGACTTCACGCTCGGTGGAATCGGCGTTCATCCTGCCGAGGTTGACGGCAGCAATCATGGCGACGGCGGCGATCTGGGGATCGTGGCCAGCTTCGTATCCGGCAAGAAACCCACCTACACTGTGGCCGACGACGACGAGGCGGCTGGGATCGGTGTGATACTTGGAGGCATTTGAGGGATCACGCAGAAAGCGGACGGCCTCGGCTGTGTCCTCGATGGCCGATGACAGGGAGAAGACGCCATCCGTCCCCCAAGTGCCACGATAGTTAAAGGTAAATACATTCCATCCGACGCGGCGAATTGACTGAGCCAGGTCCCCGTTGACCTCGTAGCCCGGAAGTCCGTGCAGCAGGAGGACGACGGGGTGAGGACCGAGGCCTGCGGCGAAGTAGAGCGTGGCGTCCATTTCGACACCATGGCTGGGGATGGTAATACCGAGAAGACCGGGCGGGGACTGGGCAGCGGAGGGAGGATCCGCGATGACGGCGCTGGGAGACTGCTGCGCGGAGACGGACGCGGCCAAGATCAAGGTCACGCTCACCAATGCGATTCCGAGGCGCATGTCGAGTCTCCCCCTGCGGGCAAGGGTAAATGGACAGACAGAGCTTTACAACGAAGACGGGCGCGCGGAAGCGGATGTACTCAGGCGGGCAAGAGCATGCCCTTCTCGAGATGCCGGGTGACGTGAGCGTAGGTCGCGGCATGCGGGTCATGAGTAACCATGACGACGGTCTTGTGAAAGTCTTCGTTCAGGCGCTTGAGAATTTCAAGTATTTCGGTGGCCGAGCGGCTGTCAAGATCGCCGGTGGGCTCGTCGGCGAGGATCAAAGTGGGATCGCTGACGATGGCGCGGGCGATGGCGACGCGCTGCTCCTGTCCGCCGGAGAGCTGTTTGGGCAGATGATGAACGCGATCGTCGAGTCCCACGAGTTTCAAGGCGGTCAAAACGTGATCGCGCCGTTGCTGGGCATTGAGCTTAGTGAGGAGCAAGGGCAATTCGACGTTTTCGAAGGCGGTAAGAACGGGTATCAGATTGAAGGTCTGAAAGACGTAGCCAATGTGCTCGTTGCGCCAGCGCGCCGACTGACCGTCACTGAAGCGAAAGACGTTTTCGCCCAGGACCTGCAATTCTCCGGAGGTAGGGCGGTCGATGGCGGCGATCATGTTCAGGAGGGTGGTCTTGCCCGATCCCGAGGGCCCCATGAGGGCGAGGAACTCTCCGGAAGCAATTTCGATGGACACATCGTCCAGCGCCTTCACCTCGAAGGCATCGCGCTTGAAGACTTTACTGACGTTGCGCACCTGAACGACCTTGGTCTGGGTGGCGGTGTTGGTGAGGGTAGCAGTGCTCATGATTGTCCCTTGATTTTGATTTTGTCGCCATCTTTCAAGCTTTGCGGAGCCGTGGTAATTACGTTTTCGCCTCCGTTCAAGCCGTGCACGAGGATGCCGCCGCTACGCTGGGAGACGATCTGAATTTCGCGCATCAAGGCCTTGCCGTCGAATGCGAGAAATACGACTTTCTTACCTTCATAGTCGTGGACCGCGGTCGTGGGCAGGAGAATCCCGGAGGGTTGGGAGGCGGTCTCTTTCTTTTCCGGCTCGGCCAGAAATTTTACCGTCGCGTTCATCTCTGGACGCAGGTATTCATCGGGATTGATGATCTGCACTTTGACCTGAACGGTCGCCTTCTGACGGTTGGCTTCTGGCGAGATTTCGTGGATGACGCCGTCATACTTGCGGTCGGGATAGGCATCGACGCCAACAATTCCCTTCTGCCTGGGGCCGAGCTTGGAAAAATCATCCTGGGCGATGTCGAGTTCGACCTGAAGATCGTTGAGATCGGCCAAGGCAACGACCTGGCCCTGGGGGCCGCCCTCAGCGCCGCTGGCGAACTGGGCGGTGACAAGCTCTCCTTTTTCGGCGGTGCGCTCAAGGATGGTGCCGGTGACGGGAGCGCGGATAACGGTAGCGTCGAGCCAAGATTTCGCGTAGGCTTCCTGACCCTCGGCCTGGAGGACGGCGCCTTTGGCGCGGGCGATGTCTTCGGAGCGGGGCCCGATCTTGGCTAATTGGAAGGCTTTTTCGAGCGAGTTCACGCGCTGCTGATCGGCATCGAACCTGGCTGAGGCATCGTCAAAGGACTGCTTCGAGACCACCCCCTGAGACCACAACTCGCGGTTGCGGTCGAGGTTGATTCTGTCGTTGGCGAGGGTGGCGCGGGCTTCATCCAGATTGTGTTGCGCCTGCTGAATTTCTTCCGGGCGCGAGCCATTCTGCAATTCTTGGAGATAGGCCCGGGCATTTTCCGATGCGCCTCTGGCCTGCTCGTACTGGGCGCGGAATTCGTTGTCTTCGAGGCGGACGAGGACCTGGCCTTCTTTGACCTTGTCGCCTTTCTCCACGCCAATCCATGCGACCCGACCGGTAACCTTGGAGTTCACGTTGATCTTGTGATGAGGCACGATGTAGCCGCTGGCGGTGAGGATGAGGCCCCCGAGGCCGGCGCTGTTTTCCGCGACGGCCCGGGTGACTTCAACTTCGGGAGCGTCAGCGGACAGGAGGCGGTAGGCCAAGGCAGAGAGGCTGAGGACGGCGACCACGGCGATGCCAATCACGATGTAGCGGCGGGCCCAGGGGGACGGCTCTCCGCCAGGAGCCGAGCGATCGATGCGCAGGCCCTGCAGATCGGCGTGTTTGGTATCAAGCGGCATAGGTAATTTTCAATCCCGTCGTATTCTTTTCAATCCCGGAGCGAGGCCAAGATCTCCCGGCGGGCGGCATGCCAGGCCGGGGCGAGGCCTCCGAACAGTCCCATGACGATGGCGAAGATTATGGCAGCAACGAGCACCGTGGGAGTCATGCGCAGGCTGAAGACAGCCTCGCTAAATGTAACCGGATTGTTGGTTCCCGTGGTCATGCCGTTAAAGGGGAGCATTAATACGATGCCCAGCGCGGCGCCCAGGATCGACAGCAGTACGGACTCAAAGACGAACGAGGTCAGAATGCTGGGGCGGGAGAAACCGATCACGCGCAGAGTGGCAATCTCACGGGAGCGATAGGCCACGGCGGCGTACATGGTGTTCATGGCGGCGAAGCAGGAGCCGACGGCCATGATGACGGCAACAATCGTGCCGACAAACTTGATGGGCGCGCCGGAACTGGTCTGCTTGGACCAGTAGTCAGTCTCGAGCATGCCATTGAGCTTCAACCGTTGGTCGTCATTCACGCGGTTCTTAAGGGCGTCGGCGGCAACGGGATCGGTGGCGCGAATGAGCACGGAGTTGTAGGTGGTGCGGTCGAAGTCGGCGGCCAGCTGGTTGATGTCGCCCCAGATTTCCGAATCATGGGCGGATCCGCCGGCGTCGAAGATGCCGACGACGGTCCAGGTTCCCTTGCCGATCCAGAGAGTGTCACCAACATTGGTCTGGGCAAAACGGCTGTGAACGGACTTACTGACGACGATCTCGCGCTGGCCGGGGGTAAACCAGCGGCCGGAGACCAGCCTGGCCTCAGGACGCATCTGAATGCCGGTTGGGGTGAGAAAACGGACAGTGACGTTGACTTCGCCGGTGCCATCGGAGCGGGGCAGCACAATCACGAGCAAATCTTCGCCCGAAACCAGGGGCTGGCCCTGAGAATCGCGGGACACGCCGGGCAGGTCTTTCATGACAGGGAGGGCGTCGCGATCCACGCCCCCGGCGGCCAGCTCGGCCGTCGAGCCCTTGCGAAGCACGAGGACGTTCAAAGGATTTCCGCTGGAGGCAAAGGCGGCGTTCAGACCGGCCAGCAGAGCCATGATGAAGATGGCGGTGGTGACGGTGAGGGCGATGCCGAGAGCGGTCATCACGGTTGCGCTCTTACGCAGAAGCAGGTTGCGGATATTGTATTGAATGGGAACGGCCATAGTTTTTATTCCGCCTAACCGATGTGACGCAGGCCCTCCACGATGTTGCGCCGCGAGGCGTTGTAGGCGGGCACGAATGAGCTGAGGGCGCCGACGGTGCCACCCACAAGAATCGCGATCAGCACTGTGGGGGCGTTAATTTTGGCACCCGTGAGCATCAGGCCGATTCCCGGCGCTTTGGACATGAGGAAGAGGAGCACGGACCCGCCGAGGGCGCCGAGCAATCCACCCACAGCCGTCAAGGTAACGGCCTCGCTCATGAACAATCGAAGCACGGTGCCACGGGTGAAACCGAGGGTCTTCAGCAGGGCGACTTCGCGAGTGCGCTCGCGAATCGACATGGCCATAGTGTTGGCGGAGACCAACAGGGTGGCGAAAACCACCGCCGCGCAGATGCTCAGGATGAAGGCCTTGACGTTGCCCAGCATGGCGATCCAATCAAGATTGAATGCCTTTTCGCTCTCCGACTTGGTAGGACGGTCGGTATTGCGGAAGGCGGCGTCGACGTCTTTGGCGATCTGGGGCACGGCCTGGGGAGAGTCGGCGAGCACGGTGAAGAATCCGACATAACCCTTGACCCGCGCGTAGCCCTCGTCGATATAGGTGTTGTTGAAGTAAACGGTCTCGGTCGGCTGGGGGCCCGTAAACAGACCGCGGAGGGTGAGTTCCAGGTCCAGGGGAAAGATGGTCCCCTTGATGTTGATGCGGTCGCCGATCTTCCAGCCGTGTTTTTTGGCCAGCTCGGCATCGGCTACGCAGCCGGCTCGATCCTTCTGCCAGGCCTCAAGCTGGTCGGGCGGGATATGGAAATCGGTGTAAACCTGGAAGACTTCCTGAGGATCGGTGCCGAACTGGGCAAAGAAGTTCTCCGGCTTCTGATCTTTGTAAATGCCGCCGAACCAGGTCTCATTGACAACGTGCTGCACGCCGGTGATGGAGCGAATGCGCTCCCGGTAGGCGATGGGCATGAACTGGGCGAGGGAAACCTTATGGCGAACGATCAGACGCTGGGCGGACTCGGCACTGCCGTCCGACAGGTAGAAGGCGCGCCAAATGGTCATCATGACCGTCAGCAGCAACAGGGAGAAGCTGATGCTCAGCAGCGTCAACAAGCTGCGGCGTTTGTTGCGGAACGCGTTCTTAGTCACAAAGCGGGTCAGGGTCATGGCGCGAGTCCTTGTATAACATCCCCGGGGAGAAATCTCCGTTCCCCGTTAGCATAGCCGATCAATTCCGGGTGGACAACGGCGCCGCCAAGGTTCGGCGGCTACATTCAGCCTGGATCAAACCAAGGTTGCCCGCCAGTGGAGATCGTCACCGGGCCCGAATGACAAATGTCATACCTCGGGCATTCTATGCAGTGATAACGCGCGGAAAGCGAGAAGGTTACGAAATCCGAGCGAAAAAGAAGACAATGGAAGGATGGCCTGTAAGCCGATGCCGGAGGGAAGGGGCGGATGGCGCGAATCCGCAGCCTAATTCCCAAGGTCACGCGCAACGAGGCGATCGAGCAGTTCTCGCCGGGCGGCATCTTGAGCCAGTTCCGAGAAGTGGCGTTTGGGCCATTGCGCTCGCTGGCAGAGTTCTACATCCCGTTTCGGCTCTACCGGGTGAGGATTGTGAACCGCGGGCGGGAAGAGCAGCGGGTTTTTGGACTGGATGCCGTGACCGGATCGCTCGATCTTTATCAATTCCAGGAGCTGCCGGGCGGGAAAGTATCGTTTATCTCGAGACCCGAAATTGTCCCGAGGCGTTGCTGGAAGAAGCGCAGGCGCAAGCATTGCTGACGACAAAGGTGCAGCGGTTGCTGTTTGTGTCAGGATTCTTCCGGCTGCGGGACCTGGAGATTTCCGCGGAACTGGTGCCGGGGGAGCTTTGCGTCCCCTACTGGGTTGGATTCTGGGGGCGGGGAGCGCGGGCACGGTTTGCGGTGATCGATGGAGTGCGGCGGCAGGTGGAAGGGGCCAGGGTACGCGGTTTGCTGAAGACGTGGCTGACGGCGGTGCGGGAAGAAAGCAGGTCGGCATAAGGGCGGTGATATTACCGGCAATACGTCAGGGGAGAGCTGTTTCTTGTTGGCCGATATCCGGCTTGTTATCAGGCAGTTGCCTCAGTACTTTCGTAACTCCCATCTGTGTCTAGTGTGGGACTATGCTATGGCTACCCTTCCCTCAGGATGTCACGCCAGACGTCCTCCCCGGCAGTAGTGTGCTTCGCCTGCACGAGGCTGAGAAGAAGAAATGTCGAACAAAATCGGGCGCTACGAAATTCTGAGTGAACTAGCTCACTCCGAGCATGGTTCTGTTTACAAAGCTACGGACACCGAGGGTGGACAAACGGTCGCGCTGAAAACCCTGAAGCTGGAGTTGCCGGGTGAACAGGCCGCTGAGATCGTCAAGGCGGTCATGGATGAGGCTCAGGCAAGCAAGATCCTCAACAGCCACAACATTGCGGCACTGCAGGCCGCGGAGGAGGTGGACGGGATGTTGTGCGTGGCCATGGAGTACGTGCAGGGCAACAGCATCGCCACGATGCTGGCGCGGAAGGAAGGATTTTCCATCTGGGATCTGATGGATATCGCGCGCCAGACGTGCCAGGGGCTGGACCATGCGCATGCCAAGGGAATCGTGCACCGCAGCCTGGAGCCGGCGAAGATCATGGTGGCGTGGGACGGGACGGTCAAGATCCTGAGTTTTGGCGCCTCGGCGATGAGCACCACCGGGCTGCAGGCCCCGGGCAAGGCGGCGGAGGTTCTGCACTACATGTCGCCGGAGCAGCTGCGGGGAGAGGCCATCGATGCACGCTCCAACCTGTTCAGCCTGGCGGCAATTTTTTACGAGATGGTGACGGAGCGAAAGGCGTTCGACGGAGAAGACGCGGAACAAGTACAGCAATCGATCCGGGAAATGACTCCGGTGGCGGCAGACCAGGTGAATCGCAAGATCCATCCGGCATTGAGCGAAGTGATCATGAAGGCACTGGCGAAGTCGGCGGAGGAACGATATCACTCGGGCCAGGACCTGGTAAACGACCTGGAGAGATGCAAGGAGAGCGCGACCAAGACCAGCGCGCCGAAACCGGCTCCCACGCCAAAAGCACCGGTGGCGCATAAGGCAGCGCCGGTGGCGCCGGCGAGACCAGCCGCGCCGGCAACGCCGGCAAGGGCAGAGGCGAAGCCGGCGGTGAAGCCTGCGCCAGCCGCGACGCGAGCGGCAGCCGCAGGAGCGGGGATGAGCGGATCGCCGACGAGTTCGGCAAGAGCGGTTCCGGGAGCGCCGCCGGAGTCCACGACGGTCGTCAGCCAGATGGGGAGCGGGGCAACGGGGAAAGCCTCTGCGGAGCCGGGACTCATGTCGTCGGCGGAGACGGAAACGGTGGAGCCGGAGGCGCAGGCTCCGAGAATTGCTGTAGATCCGATGATGGACGAGAACCGCCAGAGCGCCGCTTCCGCGACGCGGAGCTTCTCGGAGATTGACGAGTTGCCTCCGCTGAAGGAGATTTACGTTGCACCGCCGACGCCGAAGCAGCCGGAAACGGAGCAAGCAGGCGTGGGATTCCCGCAGGGAACGGTGCATGCGCCTGCGCCGGAAAAACCGCGGGTGCAACCGCGCGAAGTAGCGAAGAAGGCGGTAGGCGAAATCAAGAAAACGCCGCCGCAGCTGTTCCTGTACTCGGTGGCGGGAGCGGTGGCGATCATGCTCCTGATCATTGCCGCCATCGCGTACCACATCCATTCGGGGTCGGACGACGATTCGACGCCGGCGCAGCCCGTGGCTACCACGGCTCCGCAGGATTCGGGTACGGCAAGCGCCACACCGCCCGCGGCGGCGGCGCAGGCAGCTGCTCCGGCCCCGGCGGCGCAGGCTCAGGCAGCACCGGAACCGGAAATCGAGCCGACACCGGCGGTCTCAGTGCAGCCCAAGTACAACGGCAAGAAAAAGGCCAAGGCACCGACGCCGCGCGCCCCGGCCATCGTTTCCGGAACGCTGAGCGTTACCTCGAATCCGGCGGGCGCCCAGATTCAGCTTGACGGACAGAGCGCGGTTGCGGGGACGACACCTTTTGACCTACAAGGGCTGGCGCCCGGCCACCACACCGTGACTTTCACGAAGCCGGGCTATGCCTCCGAGAGCCGCGCGGTCGAAGTCGCCTCGGGCAGCAAGTCATTCATGAGCGTGCAACTGGCGGTGCTCGCCGCCACGGTTTCGGCCAACAGCGAGCCTTCCGGCGCCGAGGTATGGATGGACGGAAAGAACACGGGACGGATCACGCCGGTGCAACTGACCGTCGACAAGCCGGGCAATCACAGCTTTGTGTTCAAGAAACAGGGGTATCTGGACGAAAGCACGACTGCGAACCTGCAGACCGGCCAAACTACACATCTTGCGCCCAGCCTGCGGGCCCTTGGGCAGACCGACGAGATCAAATTCGGGGGCAAGTTCAAGAAGGTGTTCGGCGGCGGAGATACCGCGGGCATGGGGTCGGTAAGCGTGAAGACCCAGCCCAAAGGGGCGCAGATCGCGGTCAACAACCGCATCCTCGACAAGCTCTCGCCGGCGGAGTTTTACCTCAATCCGGGGAACTACGTGGTCGATGTCACGCTTTCGGGATTCCGCAATGTCCACAAAGTGATTACGGTAGAAAAGAGCGGAAAAGTTGTGATCGACGAAAACATGGACCGGGAGTAGCCCCCGGACTTCACCCTCACGCTGCGATTCCTCCTGATCACACAAGTGCGGCTGAACACCTGCCCCCTGCACGGCGTTTTCGTGTGAGCGCCACTGCTTTGCCCGGGAGAGGACCCCACGCCTAGAAGCTGACGCGGCGGCAGCGACAGCGACTCTTCCGCTCAGACACTCTTCCGAGTGGTAGACTTTGGAGTTTTCCTGCCAAGTCCGATCTCCGGGGGATCGCATGAATATTCAACTTGTCGGCGTCGTGGGCGCAGGGACGATGGGCAATGGCATTGCCCACGTGTTCGCACGCAGCGGCTACCAGGTGATGCTGTGCGATGTGGAGCAGAGTTTCCTAGACCGGGGCGTGGCGACGATCGGGAAGAATCTCGACCGCGAGGTGGCAAAGGGCAAGATTACCGAGAACGATAAAACCGCCACGCTGAAGCGGATCGAACCCGCGCTCGACCGGAGCAAACTGGGAGCGTGCGACCTGGTGGTGGAAGCGGCAACCGAGAAGTTTGAGATCAAAGCGGAAATCTTTCGCGATCTCGACCGAGTGTGCCGGGCGGAGGTGATTCTGGCGTCGAACACCTCTTCGATTTCGATTACAAAGCTGGCGGCGCTCACCCGGCGGCCGGACCAGATCATCGGGATGCACTTCTTCAATCCCGTGCCGGTGATGAAACTGGTGGAGGTCATTCGGGGACTGGCGACGTCGGATCAGAGTTTTCAGACGGTGCGAGAGCTGGCGGTGAAACTGGAGAAGACGCCGGTCGAGGTCAATGATGCGCCCGGATTCGTTTCCAACCGCGTGCTCATGCCGCTGCTAAATGAGGCCATGTACGCGGTGATGGAGGGGGTAGCGACGCCGGAGGCGGTGGACGAGGTATTCAAGCTGGGGATGGCGCATCCCATGGGTCCGCTGACGCTGGCGGATTTCATAGGACTCGATGTCTGCCTCGACATCATGCGGGTATTGCAGGATGGACTTGGAGATCCGAAGTACCGGCCGTGCCCGCTGCTGATCAAAATGGTGGATGCTGGCTGGCTGGGAAGAAAGAGCGGGAGGGGATTTTACAAGTACTAAACATCGCGAGCGGAGCATGCCAGCTTATATCGCGCTAATTCGCGGCATCAACGTGGGCGGGAACAAGAAAGTGCCGATGGAAAAGCTTCGCGGGCTCTGCGAGAGGCTTGGATGCGAGCGCGTGCAGACGTATATCCAGAGCGGAAACGTCGTATTTCAGGAGAAGCGCACAGCGGAGGAGCTGGCGGTCAAGATAGAGGCTGAGATTGCGCGCGAGTTCGGCTTTACGGCGTCAGTGATCCTGCGGACGACCCAGGAACTGGAGCGCGCGATGGGAAACAGTCCTTTCAGCAAGCAGAGCAAGAGGTACCCGGACCGAGTATTCATCGCGTTCCTATCCGACGCGCCGAAAGCAGAGGCGGCGAAGAGGCTTGAGGCTCTGGCAACCAAGGACGAGCAGGTGCGCTGCCTGGGCAAGGAAGTTCATATGTGGTACGAAAACGGAATCGGCCGGGCGAAGCTGAACGGCAGCGTGGTGGAGCGCGTGCTCGCGGTTCGCGCCACGGCACGCAACTGGAACACCTGCAACAAGCTTTACCAGATGGCGTTGGAGCGCCCGGCGCTAAGCAGCGAATAGCGATGGAAACGAAGGAGAGCGATGCAGGCGCGTACGCAGGCGCTGTGGCTCTGGGGGCATGCGCCGGGGCGCTCGACGTGAAAGTCGGCGATCTGCTATTTACCGCGCTGGTGGTGCTGGCTTCGACCATGCTGCTGGGCGCGATACGGCCGCAGCGGCCGTGGCGTTGGACGATCACGGTAGCGGCTGTGGTCCCGGTGATGCAGCTTCTGGCATATGCCTTTCTGACCGAGAAGCCCTATCGCGCGCAAATCTACGAGTCGTTCCTGGGATTTCTCACGGGGATCGTGGGGGCATACGGGGGAGCGATTGGACGGCGAGGCTGGGAGGAACTGTTCCGAGACTAGAACGGGCAGGGCTCTCTACTGAGACGCAAGGGGGCGGCCGAAGCAAAGCACGTAACCGTTGTTGTCGAGGATTTCAAAGGCCCGGAGTCCGTCACCAGTATCCTGCAAAGGCCGATGCATGGGAACATCTTTGCCAACGTACTCTCGATACAGCGAGTCCGGGTCGGAGGTATAGACGTAGGCATCCCAGCGGGCCCACTCGTGACGCGAGCGATTCGGCAAGGGGTGAACGTCAGGGGCAATTTGCTTCAAATTGATCATCACCGTGTCGCGGCGGACGAAACCCCAGAAATCGTCGCCCTGCCCGTTGCCACCACCTTTGTAAGCGACGTCAAAACCCAGCTTGGAGCAGTAGAAATCCAGGCTCGATTGCAGATTGTCCACAATAAAAAATGGGACGATGGAGTGTAGAGTCGGCACAGCCCATGGTAACACGCGAGCAGAGGCATGGTAGATGAGCTCGCGCAAAGTCTCGGGAGGAGGATGGAATGAGCTTTCAAAGGCGGGAGTTGCTTCGAGTCTTGTCGTATGCGTTCGGGTCGAGCTTCGTTCTGCCCCGGAATGGATTGGCGTTGGCGGCACAGAACCAGGCACCGTCAGCGAGTCCCGTTCCGCCGGGGAAGGCAGCTATCGAACATGGCGCAACGGAACGGGAAAAAGTAGCCGGAATCGGAGGGTTGTTCTTCCGGGCTCATGATCCCAAAGCGTTGGGGCAGTGGTACCAGGAACACTTGGGGATCGGGCTTACACCGACGAGCGAGGGTGGATCCGTTTGGCAGCAAGAGGCGGGACCGACAGCATTCACTCCCTTTTCCGAAAAGAGCGGATATTTCGGGGACCCGAACAAGGCGTGGATGGTGAACTTTCGCGTGCACGACCTCGACAAAATGGTAGCGCAGCTACGAACGGCGGGAATTGAGGTTAAGGTTGACTCGCAAGCTTATCCCTACGGGCGCTTCGCTCGCCTGCATGATCCGGAGGGAAATCCTATCGAATTATGGCAACCGGCGTAAGAGGCGAGCCTGTTCGTGCCGCTACAACAATCTAGTGTTGGCAGAAATGGTGGGTTTCCTGCCGTTTTCGCGTGGGTCGAAACGATCCAAGGACGCATCAAAACAGCCCATGGCGCGAACAAGCCGTTTGCTCAGGAAGTTATCGTGCTACATCGATCAAGGAGAGATCAACATGGGTAGTCTTGATTCTCTGCTGAAGCGAAACAATGAATTTGCGGCCCAGCAGTCTGCCGCGGGCACGCTTATGCCCTCGCTGCCGCGGGCGCTGCCAAATGTAAAAGCGATCATCATCGGTTGTGCCGATATGCGCGTGGATCCTGCTCACGTATTCGGAATCAAACCTGGGGAGGCTGTGGTGCTGCGCAACATCGGCGGTCGAATCACTCCAGGGTTGCTGGAGCAGCTGGGGCTACTCGGGCGAGTCGGCGAAGTGGCCGGGGAGGTTCCCGGCGGCCGAGGGGAGTTTCACATCATCGTACTTCAGCACACCGATTGCGGCATCACTCGACTTGCAGGTAACCCTGGCATGCTGGCGCATTATTTTCAGATACAGGAAGGGGAACTCAAGACAAAGGCGTCACCGATCCCCGGGCCGCGGTCGCAGTGGACGTTGCTTCGCTGCGTGCGATCCCGGCATTGCCGAGCGAGTGGCTTGTATCAGGACTCGTCTATGACGTGGCGACCGGACTTGTGGAGGTCGTCGTGCCGCCGGCGCCGATCCGCGCCCGCGCGGCGTAAAGGGATCATTGTTGTGAAGAGGGTTGGGGCGGAAACAGGGAGAGGACGAAACGCTGCCCATTTTTCGGCGAATTCGGAACCGCTGAGCGTCCCGTCCGTCCCTTGCCCCCTGTCGTCTCCAGTCCTCTATTCCTGACCTCAGTTGGTTTTCGCGCCTCTCCCATTTCTCGCAAAAGAGGCGAGAAATGTGCACCCCCGACTTGAAAACAAAAAGTGTGCCTCCGCTGTCGATTTTCCCGGACCGTAACGACAATAGGGTGAACGATCCATTCTCAGGAGGAAAGCAATGGGGAAAAAGAAGGTTGGCGCAATCGCGATCAAGAGCTGGGCAGTGCTGGTTGCGCTCGGTCTGGGGTACCAAATCATGGCGAAGCAGGCGATGGCACAAGATGCCACGACGCGTAATGCGAACATGGGACAAATTGAGCAGTATCTGATGGAGCGAACTGCCGAGATCGCGCTGGCGCGTAGCGCAGCGCCGGAGTCCATATCCCGCGATGCGGAAGTCCTGGTTCTGGGTCGACAAGGATACGCGACTGCCATTGAAGGCAAGAACGGGTTTGTCTGCTTTGTGGGCCGAAGTTGGACGGCTGCGTTCGACTGGCCCGAATTCTGGAACCCAAAGGTGAGAGCCGCCGATTGCATGAACCCCGAGTCTGCGCGTTCGATATTGCCGGTGGTTTATCTGCGCGGCAAAATGGTGATGGCCGGACGTTCCAAGGCGGAGATTCTATCGGCAGTCAAAACTGCCTACGAGAAGAAACAACTGCCTGACCTCGAAAGCGGCGCGATGGATTACATGATGTCCAAATCGTCCTATCTGACCGACGCCGGGGAACACAATATGCCGCATCTGATGTGGTATAGCACGCTCACGGACGGTAAAGACTGGGGAGCTTTGGCCCCGGGTTCGCCAGTCATGGCCGCGCCTTATTGGTTCTTCTCATCAAACGAACCGTCCCAAACGAAAGGGCTGCCACCGATTCTTGTATTCTTAGTCGGGGTGGATTGGTCTGACGGAACCGCGGCTGGCCAGCATAATTAAACGATAAGGCGGCGTTCGATCGGACCCCCATCCTTTCGCGGTTTTTGCGAGAAGGGTGAGCAGCACGCGGGATTGGCTAAGCCGACTGGTGCAGAGGGCAGGGCGGCGGGCTACGGGAGGCCTGTGCGGTGTTGAAGGGCCGCTCGCCGGGAATCAAACGTCAGTTTTTGTCGGCGGAATCGGCGGTGCCATCCGACCAGTGTGAAACTGGAACCATAAACACAGTCAATCGATTGGGAACCTCCTCGCCGGCAAAAATCGGCGAGCCTTGGAGGTTCGCGCCCCAGGCTTTAGCCTCGGTGAATGGAACAAAAAACATCAAGTGAGGGCGCCAGTGCCCAGCCTGATCGTTCAAGTATCCTTCCTTCGACATCATGTAACACATCGCTCCGACTTCGATGGCAGGCAATTCCTTCTTATCGAGCGCGGCTTCGATAACGTCAAATATCTGAGCTTTCGATTTTCCGGCGATCGCCAACCTGGTCTTGGCAATCGTGATTGGAAGATAGGAACGCGCAGCAGGCGGGTTGAAGCAGATCGGGGAACGATTCTTCGGATTCCAAAACTCCGCAAAGTCGAGCCCGCCCGTCCAGGCTCGCTCGACCATACATACGAATCCGTTCGTACCGTTAACCGCTGTTTTGTAGCCGTCCCGGTCGAGGACCATGATTTCCGCGTCGTCCGAAATGGCGGTTGGGGCCGCAGTTCTGGCCAAAGCGATTTCGGTATTCCGGTCTGCCATCAGGTATTGGTCTAGCGGAGCCATGTTGGGATAGAGCGCATCGGTCTGCTGCGCCTGCACTGGCGGGATCAGCAGGAGTACCGATAGGAAAACGGATAATCCGATTAACTTGACCGGTGTTACTTCCATCGAATTCTCCCTGAATACATAGTGTGCTTCAAAAAACCACAGCGAACTTGCGATAAATACCCAGGAATATCTGCGCTGCAGGGAACCTGAAATGAATGCTTGCACGTTATTGCCCAGACGGCCCGGCGGCGGGCGCCGGCTTGTTCTATTGAACCGTGACGGTGACCGTCTTCTTTGACCGGCCGAAGTGATTGGTGGCATAGAGGGTATAGGTGGTGGTTGTGGAGGGATAGACTTGGACGCTCGTGCCGCGAACCGCTCCCACGTCAGGAGACACGACGAAATATGAGGCACGGGCGGTGGTCCAACTCAGGGTGGAGGCCTGCCCGGGAGAGATGGTCGATGGGTTCGCAGTGAAGCTGGAGATTGCAGGCGCTTTGCCTTGCGGGAGGTTCTGAGGGGTGTAGACGGGGTCCATGAGGAGGACCTCGAAGGCGGAGGCGGGGACCTGCCTCAGAGAGGCGAGGTCGTCGTTGTTCCAGCGATTGTCGGGGTCGCCGCTGATGTACATCGAGCTGCCGTTATCCGCCATGATCATGCCGAACCGCTTCAGCGCAGTCAGGATCACTTTGGCCTGAGGAGAGAAACCGGAGACGTCATAGCCGGCCTTGAGGCGGAGACGCATGCCCATGGGCGCGGCATATTGATTATTGGAGTTCGGGGCCCAATGGCTTGCGGGCGGGGTAAAGGCCTCACGGCTGTACTGGAGGGTAAAGCGCAAAGCGTGCAGGATCTGGCCGGCGGCTACCTCGTCATAGCGGGCGAGGCCGGGGAAGATGGGCAGGCCGGCTGCATCGGCGGAGGTCCAAGTGTAAGGACGCTCGCCGTCGTTCAGCAGATCCCAAACCGCGGCGGAATCCGCCTTCCAGCTGCCGTCCTTGCCGTGGTGGGAATCGTACAACTCGTAGAGCCAGCAGTTGTCGCGATCGAGCACCAGCACGTGGCGATCGCCGTGATCGGGGTGAGGATAGCCTTCGATGGGGGCATTGGCCGGGATGGGCATTGGGCCATGGTCACTCTCATTGCCGTAGGCAGTGAAGTGGATGAGCACGAACGGCGAGCCACTCACGACGACATAGGGGATGCCGATGCTCTGGCCATTGTAGCGACCTCCGCCGAAGTCGGGATGCAAGGGGACATTGCCTCCGATGAAGTTGATGATGGCGTCGGAGTTGGGATCAACCTGGGCCTGGGAAACGTCCTGGTTCCAGAGATCGCTGGAAGGAAAGGGTACGAAGCCGTTGAGGCTTGCGCCCTGGCCGAGATCCATTCCGCTGCACGAGCCTTGGGCAAAGACGGGGGAAGAAATTACGCTGAAGATGAGGAGGCAGAGGGAACAAAACCGCAACATAGGCAACTCCAAAAGGCGAGGTTCAGGGAGAGAAATTTATCACAGCAGCGCGGGAATGAAAGCACGCGAAAGTACCTCAGCCGATGGACAGGGCAGATGTACTTCGCAGGGACACGTAATAGGACTGTCCGTCTCGCATTCAGGGAGTTTTCAAGTATTTTTCGAACCAATCGACGGTGCGACGAATCGAGTCGATTTGATTTTCGCGTTTTTCAAAGCCGTGACCTTCGTTGGCGTAGTAGTGCGCGTCCACGACCTTGCCATCGTTCTTGAGCAGGTCGACAACCTGGGCGGCTTCTTCCTTGGGCACACGGGGATCATTGTCGCCCTGGAGAACGAGCAGAGGAGCCTTGACGTTGTGGATGTAGGCGATTGGCGAAGCCGCTTCGTAGACCTTGACGTCCTTCACCGGGTCACCCAGCAGGGTCTTCTCGTATTGCTGCAGAAAGGCGTCGGAGTTGGTCAGCATGGTCTTCCAGTCGATGATGCCGAAAAGCTCCACGGCGGCGGCCCAGATGTCGGGAGTCTTGCCGATGGCCATCAGAGTCATGAACCCGCCATAAGAGCCTCCGGTGATGCCGATCCTGCGGGGGCTGACGTAGCCGGTATCGAGCAGAAATCTGGTGGCATAGACTTCGTCCTGCAAGTCTCCGCCCCCGAGGTCCTGGTAGTTGGCGCGCTGAAAATCCATGCCATAACCTGTCGAACCCCGGACATTGGGGGCGATGCAGATGTAGCCGCGTGACACGAATGCGGCGATGCGGGGACTGAAACGATCGACCACCTGACCGGTAGGACCTCCATGGGGGAGCACGAGAGCCGGACTCGAGCCGTCGCGCGGCAGGTTAAAGGGAACCCACATGAGCGCGCTGATGGTTTTTCCGTCGAAGGACTTGTAGTGGACGATCTGCGAGGGCGGCATGGCGGCGGCGCTGAGGCTGGCAATGGCAGTGCGGGTGAGCTGAGTGGTGTTTCCGGAGTCGAGCTGGTCGATCCAGAAGTCAGCAGGCTGGACCGAACTCTCGTGGGAAAGTAAAAGGCGGTCGCCGGAAGGAGAAAAGGAGTTTGGATAAGCGGCCAGAGTATTGAGACCGGGGCTTAAAGCAATTTTGCGGGAGCGAAGAGTTGAGACATCGGCGAGGTAGGCGTCGATCAAGCCATCAGCGTTGATGGTGTAGGTGAACGATTTTCCGGCAGGGGAGAAGTCGCCGGCGGTAGCTTCCCATTGGGTATCCGTAACCCAGGTGATACGGCGGCTGGCGATATCGAGCAGGGCAACGTTCTGAAAGCCGCCTTTCTGATCGGAGGTGATCAACAGGGTTTTGCCGTCGGGAGATAAGGAGGAGCCGAGGTTCAGGGCTTTGCCGTGATGAGGAGTGAGATTGGTGGTTGTGCCGCTGGTCACATCCACTGCGTAGACGTCGGCATCGGTGAAGCTGACGTCCGTGCGGGTAGCGTAGAGGGTTTTGCCGTCCGGGCTCCAGGCGATGGAAGCCCAAGACCGATCTGGCGAGGATTCGTGGGTAAGCTTGCTTACCTTGTGGCTTGCCCAATCGAGAAGGGCTAAATCGTAGACCCTTCCGTCTTTGGGCTTGTAGCTGAGGGCGATGGTCTTGCCGTCCGGCGACCAGCGCGGCGATTCTTCGCGGATCTCCGGGGACTGGGTCAAGTTGGTCACCTGGCCACCGTCGCTGGGGACGGCAAAGATGTCCCAGAGTTCGTTGCCGCCAGTATCCTGCTGGAAGACGATCCACTTTCCATCGGGCGAAAAGGTTGCGCCGAATTGGCGCTCATCGGACTGCACGAGTTGAATGGGCCAACCGCCGCGGGCATCGACCTTCCACAGATTCTGGCGGCCGGCCATGTCGGTGGTGAAGAGGATTTCCTTGCCGTCAGGCGACCATGAGGCGTTGGAGACGGAGCGCGTGAAGTACAGGTCGTCGATGGGGATGGGGCGGGCCTGGGAATTGGAGGCCGAGGTGATGGCACGGGGATCGGTGATCTGGCGCTGGCCGGGTCCCGAGGACTGGGCGAAAGGAGCGGGGGTGAGCACGAAAGTCAGGGTGGCAGCAAGGGCCAGGTGTGAACGAAACATGGCAACAACACCTCACAGAAGATTTGTTGAAGGCCGTGAACTGCACATGAGGACGGCGGCAATTTTACAACAAGAGCCGGGTTGAGCAGGGAGGAACAAAGGTGTTGGCTGACGAGAAAGTTATTCCCATTCCACCGAGGGGGCGAGTATGCTTCGCGCATGGGCGTTTGTGTGTCGATGCTGGCCAGCGGCAGCCGGGGAAACAGCGCCGTGGTGGAAAGCTCGTCGACCCGACTGCTGGTGGACGCGGGAATTTCGTGCCGGGAGACTTTCCGGCGCATGAAGGCCGGGGGAGAGGATCCGCATGCGATTTCCGCCATCCTGATTACGCACGAGCACAGCGATCATGTGTACGGCCTGCTGGTGCTGGCGCGGAAGCTCAAGGTGCCGGTGTACATCGCGGAAGGAACATACCAGGCGTGGTCGAGAGCGGTGCGGGATGCGACGGGCGAGAGACCGGAGGTGGAGAAGATCGAATTCTTTTCACCGGGGCGAAGTTTTCAGGTGGGCGACATCTCGGTGATGCCCTTCACGATTCCGCATGACGCCGCCGATCCGGTTGGATTTACCTTCCAGGCGGAAGGCATCAAGGCGGGTTTTGCCACCGACCTGGGATATATGCCGCCGAGCGTGCGCGATCGCCTGCGGGACTGCGATGTGCTGGTGATCGAGTCGAATCACGATGTGGAGATGCTGCGCGGGGGACCATATCCGTGGTCGGTGAAGCAGCGGGTGGCGAGCCGGGTGGGCCATTTGTCGAACGAGTCGCTCGCCGAATTCTTTGCCACCGACTACGATGGGAACGCATCGTACATAGTGCTGGCGCACATTTCCGAACAGAACAACCATCCGGAAGTGGCGCGGCGAGAGGCAGAAAAGGCCCTGAGCGGCCGGCGCTGCCTGCTGTTCAACCGGGTTATGGTGGCGGCGCAGTCGGAACCGATGGAGGCGATTCGTTTTTAGATTCGCAGCAGCATTCTCATGAGTCAGTGCGTTGATCCCATCGTGGGAAAGATCCTGGCGGGCTGGCGCTATGACATTTCCGGCATCGCGCCAGAGATGCGGGGCGACTACGAAGATCACTTCGCAGCCTGCGAGCGTTGTCACGGGCGGCAGCGGCTGCACCGAATGATCGATGTTTCACTGATCGTGCTGGCTTCGGCTTCCGCGGGAGCGTTTCTGCTGGCGTTTGGCGTGATCCGCCACTTTGGTCCGCGCCACACTCTGTGGCTGGAAATCGGCGCGCTGGCCGGGTTCGGGCTTTCGGCACTGATCTGGCTGATCGTAGCGGTGGCTACGCCTGCGCCCATGACGATGGTGGATGTCGCCAAAATCGGGGCTCGCCATGTGCATGACCGTCTGCCTGCCGAGATTCGTGACCGCATTCCCGAAGAGTTGCGCCTCAAGATTACCGGCTCGTAGTCAGCGACGATTACCCTCGCGGTCCTGGGTTTCAATTCATTGGCGAACCCTTTTCCCCTTCATGCCCGAGCTGTCTGAGCGACGCGGAGCGATCGTAGGCAGGGGCATCTTTTTTCTGCTGTTGCTGGGTGCGGGCGGGCTGTGCGCGGGCCAGCAGGAGGATCATGCCTCGCATTCCATGGCGGATATGGAGATGAGCGCGCCCGCGCCGGTTTTGCCTTCGCCCCACGCAAATTCCGGGACGGGTTGGCAGCCGGCTTCTGTGCCCGAAGCCGCGTGGATGATTTTCCACCATGACTGGGAGCTGATGGCGCACGGGGTGGTGTTTGTGACCTTCAACCATCAGGGAGGACCCCGGGGAGCCGGCAAGGCTGAATCGGTGAACTTCCTGATGCTGATGGAGCAGCACCGGCTGGGTTCAGGGACACTGCTGTTCCGGGAGATGTTTTCGGCGGAGTCGTTAACCTCGCCGCATCCGGGCTTCCCTGAGCTCTTCCAGACCGGTGAAACCTATCATGGAGAGCCACTGGTGGATCATCAGCATCCACATAACGTTTTTGCCGAGCTGGCATTGCTCTACACGGTGCCGATCCATGAAAGAGTGTCGTGGCTGTTCTACGGCGGGCCATCGGCGGAGCCGGCGCTGGGGCCGGTTGCGTACATTCATCGGCAATCGGGATCGGAGAATCCGGCGGCTCCACTGGGGCACCACTGGCAGGATTCGACCCACACCAGCTTCGGGGTGCTGACGACCGGCTTCGTGGTCGATCGCTTCAAGATCGAGGGGTCGGCATTCAACGGACGGGAGCCCAATGAGGAGCGATGGAGTATTCAGCTCAATTCGCTGGATTCGTGGTCGTTCCGGGCCAGCGCCGCCCCGACCCGCAACTGGACGGCGCAGTACAGCTACGGGCGGCTGATTCACCCCGAGGAGTTGGAGCCGGGGGATCAGCGACGGCAGACAGCGTCAGTGGAGTACAACCGGAGGCTCTCCGGAGGCAGGCTGGGAGAAGGAAACTGGGCGACCTCGGTGGTCTGGGGGCGGGTGCAGAAGGAGTACGAGAGCTTCCCTCTCAACAGCTACCTGCTGGAGTCGACTTTGAATTTTCGGCGGCGAAACTACGGTTACAGCCGGCTCGAACTGGTCGATAAAGACGAACTGTTTCCCGACGCACCGGCGCATCCTGCTTACCGGGTTGGCGCCTATACGTTCGGGGGCGTCAGGGATCTGGTCCAGAACAGCGGGTGGCAGGTGGGATTGGGCGCGGATGTGACCGTTTACACGAAGCCGGGCATTCTGGATGAAATTTATGGGAGCAACCCGGTGTCGTTTCATGTTTTCCTGCGAGCGCGGCCCGGAATAGGGGAGCATCGGCCTTAATCCGGATTTCGGCAACGGGCTGGCGCGCTGAGATAATCTAGATGTATGTCGATCAACGGACCTGAAGATCTCGAAGGCCTGCGGGCAGCCGGCGCGATTGTGCGGCTGATGATTGAGGCGATGAAGCAAGCGGTCGCTCCCGGAGTTACTACCGCCGAACTGGACGAGGTAGGGGCGCGGGTGATGCGGCAGCACGGAGCGCAATCGGCGCCGGCGCTGGTTTACAAGTTTCCGGGGACGAATTGCATCAGCCTGAATGAGGAGGCGGTGCACGGGATCCCGGGCGACAGAGCGGTGCGGGACGGCGACCTGCTGAAACTCGACGTCACGGTGGAAAAGGACGGCTTCATGGCCGACGCGGCGGTCACGGTGCCAGTGGGAAACGTCACCGACGAGAAGCAGCGGCTGATTGCCTGCGCGGAGCAAGCTTTTGCCAAGGCGATGCTAGTGGCGCGAGCGGGCTCCCGCGTCTCAGAAATCGGCCGGGTGGTGGAGCACGAAGTGCGGCGCAGAGGCTTCTCGGTGATCCGCGACCTGGGCGGACACGGAATCGGGCGGACGATTCATGAGGAACCGCGAATTCCGAATTATGCCGATCCCGAAGCCACCCAGATTCTGAGCGAGGGGCTGGTGATCACAGTGGAGCCGATTATCGCCGCAGGCTCGGGCCGTGTGGTTGTAGGAAAGGACGGATGGACGGTCAGCACCGCAGACGGCAGGCCGTCGGCACACTACGAGCACACGCTGGTGATCACCAAGGACGAACCCATTCTGCTGACGGCCGCGTAATCCGACAACTTTCGTCCGGAGTCATCGCGATCCCGCCGACTTGTCTTCGTCCTTGAGGCCTGCCAAAGCCTTACGGGCAGCTTCGAGCTTCGGGTCGAACCTGAGCGCCTGTTGGTAGGCGGTCCGGGCCTGATCCTGCCGGTTCTGCTGTTCCAAGAGTTGCCCGAGACGCAGATAGGCGGCGCCCGAGGGAGACTCGGCGACGTTGCGAAGGGCATCCGAAAATTCGACCTCGGCCAAGCCCTCCTGCGCACTGGATTGCCCGGGGTCGATGAGCAGGGCGTGCTGGTAGCTGGCCCGCGCGGCGGCATAGTTTCCCGTGCCAGCGTAAAGCCGAGCCAGGGTCTGGTAGGCAGAGACCTCGGTGTTGGGATCGTTAAGCCTGGGAAGAGCGTACTCGTACTCGCGAATGGCGTCGCGATTCTGGCTGGTCATGGCGAATGCGCCAGCGAGATTGAGATGGAAGGACGCCTCAGCAGGCCGAATACGAATAGCGTTCTGAAAGTGAGGGATGGCTTCCTGGGCGCGGTCCAAGGCCAACAAGGCGGCACCCAGATTCTCTTCCGCCATGGAGTTGTTTCTGGTGACGGCGACGGCCTGGGACCAGAGATCATACGCGCTTTGCCAACAGGCAAGCTGGCGCCAGGTCACGAGGCAGAGTATGGCCAAGACTAGGCCCGACGCGAGCGCAGATGCAGCGAAGGTGAAATGCCTGAGCCCGGAGAATTCGGCGGCAGTCCAAACGACGATGAGGAAGATTCCGATCAGGGGAATATAGGCGTAGCGGTCCGCCATGCCCTGCTCGCCAACCTGGATGAGTCCGATGGCCGGGACCAGAGTACCGAGGAACCAGAGCCAGCCGGTCAGGATGTGCGGCCGCGAGGACCGTTGCCACCACGCGACCGCGGTACAGGCGGCCAGGAACGCTGCGGCGGCTCCGACCTGCAGGTAGGTGAGTGAGTTGCCGGGATGTGGATAGAAGACGGCGAGGCGAGACGGCCAGACGGATTTCCAAAGGTAGATTGCGTAGGAGTAGATTGCGTTTTCAACTCGCGCCCCCAGGGACAAAGCGAGACGCATGGATCCATAGGAACGTGAGGCGATGACAGTGATGATGCCCGAGGCAGCCGAGAGAGCGAACAAGGGCAGCTTTTCGAGGATGAGGCGGGTAAGGGAGGACTGCGGCAGGGTAGATGGAGAGACAGAGGCGGTTGTTTCCCGATGGTCGCCCGAGGGCACGGGCCGGCGGGCGGACGCGAGCCGGCGCAGGGGCCAGAAATCGAGCAGGAAGAGGACGCAGGGGAGAGTGATCACCATGGGCTTTGCAGCCAGGGCCAAAGCGAAGCACACGGCTACCGAGAGGTAGCGTCTGAAATTCGGTTTGCGGGCGTACCAGCCATAGGCACCCAGAGTGAGAAGGAAGAAGAAGGTGCTGAGCACACTCTTGCGCTCGGCCACCCAGGCTACGGATTGCACATTCAAGGGATGAACGGTGAACAAGGCTGCGACCAGGAAGCTGCGGCCCACGAGTCCGGTGGCCCAAGCCAGCAAGAGAAAGAGAAGGGCGGCGTTGAGAGCATGAAAGGCCACGCTGGTGAGGTGGTGACCTCCGGGCTCAAGGCCGTAGAGTTGGCAGTCCAAGGCGTGCGAGAGCCAAGTCAGGGGATGCCAGTTGGAGTAGTCCGTTGCGGTGAGAGCCCAGGTAAAGGTCTGCCAGGACAAGCCTGCCTGAACATGGGCATTGTTGATCACATAGCTGTCGTCGTCGTAATTGAAAATAAAAGGATGGCCGATGGCGGGACTATAGAGGGCGAGGGTTCCTACCGCCAGCAGAATGGCGAGGATCAGAGTGCGGTTGCGGCCCGCGGCGAAGAGCGAAGCGGGATGGTCGGACCGGGCTTCATCGCGGGCGAGAGCCGTGCGGCGGCGTCTCTGCTGGCGAGTCAGCGTGGATGAAGATCTCGCGGTCATAACGACCGGAATTACCGCCAGGGACCTCCGCGGCGGTAGTCCGGTCAGAACGCATTGTACCGCCGCGAAGCGCTGCACGGTCGGGGATGCCCGCGCCTACATTAGAGCTAGGCTTTGATGTGGCAACTGGCGAGGCCCTTTTTCTCGAGATATTGCTGGTGATAGTCCTCGGCCTGATAGAAAGTGGCCGCGGGGACAATCTGGGTGACGATGGGCTTGCCGAAGCGATGAGAGTTTTCCAGCCGCGCTTTCGAGGCTTTGGCGGCAGCCTCCTGCTCCGGCGTGTGAAAGAAGACGGCGGAGCGGTACTGGGTGCCCCAATCCGGACCCTGGCGATTGAGCTGGGTGGGGTCGTGATTCTCCCAGAAGACATCGAGCAGCTTATCGTAGGAAAGCCTTGCGGGATCGTAGTCGATCTCGACGGCCTCAGCGTGGCCGGTACGGTCAGTGCAAACGTCTTTGTAGGATGGGTTGGTCAAGGTGCCGCCGGTGTAGCCGACGCGAGTGGAGATGACCCCAGGCAGTTGGCGAAATGTCGCCTCCACGCCCCAAAAACAGCCTGCGGCAAAAGTCGCTTTAGCCATAGTGTATGACTCCCTTGAGGTTAGCCATTCTATTGGATGCCGGGGCGGGGGGAAAGTGGCAGCGCGCTGGAATCGATGCCGGCGGCGTGGAAAGGGCTTTGCAGTTGACTGAGGTGGTTTTTCCACGATAGATTCGTGAAGCGGCGACGCCCCCAGCCGCCAGAGGCTCCTTGAAGTCACTCCGATCCAGCCACCGTCGAGCGCTCCTGTGTGCCTTTATGGCAACGATGTGGCTGGCCAGCTCTGCATGGGCGGCCAGCTCACGCTTCAGCGCTCAGACCCGGGTAGGATTTTCCGCGGGCGATCAGTGGGAGCCGGCGATGGCGGCCGACGGTTTCGGGCATGTTTACATCCTTTACCCACAATACGGGCGCGTGCCCGGTTGTCTGAAGTGCCCCTTGCCATCGATGATTCTGGTGGTCAGCGAGGATGACGGCGCAACCTGGCAACCACCTCGCGAGATCACACCTCCCGGTTCCGGGCAATACGATCCGCAGATCGTAGTCGATCCGGTCGATCACCGGACGGTTTATGCGGCCTGGCTGCAGAACCGTAAATTCGACATGGTGGTGGCAAAGTCGGTGGATTTCGGACAGAGCTGGTCCATCGTGATTGCAGATCGGGGGACGGACGACGCGGACAAGCCGGTACTGGCGGTTCGGGGATCGGATATATACGTGGGCTTTAACCGCGATGGGAAGATTCTGGTCGCCGCCTCCCACGACGGAGGAATTCGATTCTCGACGGAGAATATCAGTCCGAACCTTAAGCTGGTGCGCGCGCTGGCGGGAGGGGCTACGGTGGATCCGCAGGGGGTTGTTTACCTGGCGTGGGCGGGTTATCCGCGACGGGCCGCTGCGAAGGGCCGGGAGAATCTCTATATCAGCCGATCTTCGGCAAGCGGCTGGAAAACGCGGCTGATGGATGCGTCGGGCTCGCCTCCGGACTGCTCGGCTTACCGGTGCGAGTGGGGTTATCTGGGGGCGCAGATCACGATGGCGTCGGACGCGGCGGGGACGCTCTACGCGCTTTGGAATTCGGGCACAGCGGACCGAGCGGCGCAGCGGATCTATTTTGCATCGTCCACCACGGGTGGCGAGACGTGGTCGCAAAAGAAGGATGTCTCGGGTGCGATCCGCGGTGTGGAGCATGCGTTCCCCGCACTGGTAGCGGGCGCGAGCAGCGACGTGCGCATCGCGTGGATGGATACACGCAACAGCCCCATGTGGAATACGTACTACCGAAGCTCGACGAACGGCGGCGCCACGTGGTCGGCGGAAGCGAAGATTTCGAACTTCGTTCCGGGTTACCGCTATATCAGCTCGAAGGGTTTCAGCTTCCCCTTCGGCGACTACTTCGAGATCGACATCGACGGACAGGGACGAACGCACGCGGTATGGGGCGAAGGGCGCAACTTCCGCTCCCCGGGGTCGATCTGGTACAGCAGCGGGAAGTAGTCGATCACGGGCGGTTACGCCTCCTCAATCAGTGATCAAGGCGCCGGTCAGGCTGGCCAGCTTGGCAATCTTGCGTTCCACACACCATTTCTGCAATTCATCGACAATTTTTTCCGTGGCACAGGGATCCCAGTAGCTGGCGGTGCCAATTTCGATGGCAGTGGCACCGGCCAACATAAACTCCACGATATCGACTGCGCTGGAAATTCCGCCCATGCCGATGATGGGAATTCGAACCGCCTTGGCGGCGTCGTAGACCATGCGGAGGGCGATGGGTTTGATGGCGGGACCGGAGAGCCCGGCGGTGATGTTGGCAATACGCGGCTTGCGGGTTTCAGCGTCAACGGCCATGGCCACGAAAGTGTTGACCAAGGAGACGGCGTCGGCGCCGGCCTCCTGGGCGACGTAAGCCATTTGCGCGATGCTAGTGACGTTGGGCGACAGTTTGACGATGAGGGGACGCGGGGAACGATGGCGGGCAGTGGCCACGACCTCGTCGAGCAGGCGGGGATCGCCGCCGAACTGAATTCCGCCGTGAGCGGTGTTGGGGCAGGAAACATTGAGTTCGTAAGCAGCGATGCCCTCGCCCTGGTTGAGAATCTCGATGGTGCGTTCGTAGTCTTCGCGCGTGTAGCCAAAAACGTTGGCGATCACAACGATATTCTTGAGCTGGCGCAGCCTCGGAAGTTTTTCATCGACAAAGGCCTGGGCGCCGATGTTCTGCAGGCCGATGGCGTTGAGCATGCCGGCGGCGGTTTCGTAGAGGCGGGGCGGGGGATTTCCGGCCATCGGCTCTTTCGACAAGCCCT
>Ga0335080_10000694_pt1 | contig 31592 bp, 29 predicted proteins | sample Lox_Sample_34_FD_206720 | JGI IMG/M metagenome (GOLD analysis project Ga0335080, IMG submission 206720) | Soil microbial communities from Loxahatchee National Wildlife Refuge, Florida, United States - Lox_Sample_3.4 | ecosystem: Environmental > Terrestrial > Soil > Wetlands | place: USA... | reverse complement strand
CCGCGCCCGGTCGGCCCAGGGGCGCGCCCCGAGCTGCTCGAACGTCGAGAGCGCCGACCGGAGCGGACCCCTGGCGTCCGAGCGGCGCCTGGCCCGGCGCCGCCGCTCGCCGAGGCAGAGCTCGGTGCGCGCCCGTTCGAACGGCGTCGGGGTCCGCCGGTGCAGCTCCAGCGCGTCGTCGAATGCCTGCTCGAACTCGTCGTCCGCCACCAGCAGGCCTCGACCGCGGGCCGCGGCCGCGAGCGCCCAGATCCGATTCGCGGCTCGTCCGCGCTCCTCGAAGACCTCCACGGCCCGCGCCGCGTCCTCGTCGCGGCCGGCGCGCACGTAGGCCTCGATCCGGTCCGGCTCCCATTGCACGACGGAGGGCTCCTGGAGCCCGCGCCGCTCGAGCCCGCTCGCGAGCTGCTCCAGGTGCTCGATCGCCGTCCCGCTGCGCCCGAGGCCGAGCTCGAGGAGCCCCAGCGCGGCATCCGCGTAGGCAACGGCACCGCCGATCGCCGGATCGGCGATCTCGACGGCGTGCAGGGCATGGGCGCGGCAATCCTCCTCCCGCCCCTGCGCCGCCTCGACCCGGGCGAGGCACGCGAGGCTGAACGCGTGCATGCTCGCCTGCGCGGTCTGGTGGGCGATCTCCACTGCCTCTGCGGCGCCTGCGTAGGCGGCAGCCCAGTTCCCGGTGCGGAAGTCGACGTCGGAGAGGACGGCGAGGAGGTAGGGAAGCACCCCGAGCGCGCTCTGTGCGCGGGCGGCCTCGATCGCACGGGCGAGCATCGACCTGGCCTCGTCGTACTCCTCGAACCACATCAGCACCTGGCCCGCCGGGCGGATCAGCTGGCGGGCACTGTCCGAGCCGGTCTCGCCGAGAACGACGTCGCGGTACGCCGTGAGCAGCGGAAGCGCCTGCCCGGCCTCCCCGACGAGCAGCAGGGCGATGCCGAGGACGCCGCTCGCCGGGCTCGGCGCCGCACCCGACAGCTCGAAGGCGCTCTCGGCCGTCGCGAGGGCCAGCCGGAGCTCGCCGCCCATCAGCGCGGCCCAGGCGGCGTCGGTCAGCATGCGAGTCGCGCGTGCCCTGTCGCCGGGCTCGACGAGCGCGGCCTCCTGCTGCAGCAGCGCGTGCGCGTCGAGGGGCGAGCGGTTCCACATCTCGACCACTCCCCGCAGGTGCTGCACCTGGGCGCGCGCCGCCGGGTCGGCCGCCGAGGCCAGCGCGTGGTCGAGCAGCGCGAGCGCCCTGTCGAACTCGCCGGCGAGCCGGGCGTCGTTCGCGGCCTGGCGGAGCAGTCGCGAGCGGTCTGCCGGGTCGCGGGTGAGCTCGGACGCGCGCTCGAAGGCCGCAGCCGCCTCGGCGTGGCCGCCCCGCAGACGCGCCTCGCGGGCGGCAGCCTCGAGCGCGGCGGCGGCCTCCCGGTCACGCGGCGGCGCCGCCGCGGCCAGGTGCCAGGCGCGACGGTCGGTGCCTGCGACCCCGAGCGTGTCGGCAAGCGCACGGTGTGCCGCGCGCCGGGACGCTGCCGTTGCGTCGTGATAGATGGCGGCGCGGAGGAGCGGGTGGGCGAACTCGACGCGATCGTCCGCGAGCGAGATCAGGCCGGCGGCCTCGGCGTCGTCGAGCGCGCCGGGGTCGAGGCCCACGGTCCGGATCGCACGCAGAAGCGCCTCGCGCTCGCCCGACTCGCTGGCGGCCGCGATCACGAGCCCCTGCCTCGCCTCGACCGGAAGCGACGCGACCCTGCGCAGCAGCGCGCGCTCGACGGTCGGTGCGGTCGGTGCGTCGCGGGCGATCGGCTCGTCTCCGGACAGCTGTGCCCGTGACAGCAGCGCCGGAATCTCCTCGAGCGCGAGCGGATTGCCGGCGGTCGTCTCGATCAGGTCGGCTGCGACGGCCGGCGCGACCGGATGCGCCGCGGACTGCCGCAGCAGCGTGAGCGACGCCTCCCGATCGAGGCCGCGGACGACGAGCTCCGGCAGCGGGAAGCGGTCGAGCGACGACGGGATCCCGTCGCGGACGCCCAGGAGCATCAACACGCCCTCCGACTCGAGACGCCGGGCCGCGAAGAGGAGCGCCTGGGCGGACGACGGATCGAGCCACTGGGCGTCGTCGAGGAGGACGAGGAGCGGCGAGTCCTCGGCGGCCTCGGCCAGCAGGCTGAGCGTGGCCGCGCAGACTGCGAAGCGATCGCCGCTGACGGCCGGGCCGATCGCGAGCGCGCCCGCCATCGCCTCGGCCTGGCGCGGCGGGATCGCCTCCAGCAGGTGCAGCACCGGCCGAAAGACGTCCGAGAGCGCCGAGAACGCGAGCTCCGACTCGGACTCGACTCCATGGGCCCTCAGGACGCGGAATCCATCGGCGTGCCCTCGGGCATGGCCGAGCAGCGCGCTCTTCCCGATTCCCGCCTCGCCGCGGATCGCCAGCGTGGCGCTGCGGCCGCCTCGTGCCTCGTCGAGCAGGAGATCGAGCCGCAGGCACTCCTCCTCCCTACCCAGCAACATCGCGCCGATAGTAGGCCTTCCATCGCGACTTGACGAATCGGGGGAATCCCTGACACGAAACTGCGGGGCATTTCCCTGACAAACAGTAGGTAAATACCAGAGGCGAACTGGCGCAGCTCTTTTTACGGTCGGAGGCGTCAAATCCGATCCGCAAAAGGAGGGAAGAAATGCGTCCAACGATTCGCTTCGCAATTGCGTCGCTCACGGTTCTCGCCGTGAGCGCGCTCGCCGCGGCTCTCCCGCTCGCCGCCGCCGCGAGCCTGGCCGACGGCGGCGGCCACTAGTCCGAGAGCTCGGCGCGAGAGGCTCCCGCGGAAGCCTCTCGCGCCTCGTGGGCGGCAGCGGCGAGGTTGCCCTTCCTCGCGTACAGCGCCAGGGCCGCCCCGCCCGCCGCGGCCGCCTCGTCATTGCGACCGTCCAGCCGGAGCACCTCGGCCAGGTCGAGCAGTGCCCGCGCATGCTGGTTGAGCGCGTCGGTCGCCTCGGCGCGGCCGACCGCGTCGCGTGCGAGGGACTCGGCCTCGGCCAGGGCGCCCCGCCTCGCCAGCAGCTTCGCCCTGACGGCCCGCCACAGGATCTGGGCGCTGACGTCGTCGCTCGCCGCGTGACGCTCCGAGACGTCTGCCCACTCCTCGGCCTCCAGGTAGCGACCCTGCCCGTAGATCACCTCGGCGAGCTCCGCGGCCCGGGTCGAGAGGTAGCTCTCCTCGCGGAGCCGCTGGAGCGTCTCGCAGCTCGCACGGAGGATCGACTCTGCGGCCGGCTGGTTGCCCGCGAGGAGCTCGATGCCGCTCCGCAGCGGCCCGCACAGGGAGGCGAGCGCGACGACCCGCCCGAGCTCCTCGTACCCTCGCTGTGCCTCGGACAGGAGCGCGCGGGCCTCGTCGAGCCGCCCGGCCTGCGCCTCGAGGCCGGCCAGGAACGCGAGCACCGTCGCCTCGCCGCCCCGGCCGGAGGCGGGATCCTCGCGCAGCTCCTCGCACCGGGCGATCGCCTGCTCCACCGGCGTCGGCCCGTAGAAGAGCGCGGCCGCGATCGCGCCGATACACGTCGAGGACGACCAGCCGGACGTCCGGTAGTGCACGAGCCCCCGCTCGGCCGCGTCCTGCCACGCGGCGATCTGACAGTGGAGACCGCCGTGGACGTAGCCGACGAGCATCCAGGCCCGGCCGAGCGACCGGTCGTCCTCGAGCCGCTCGAACACCGGGATCGCCTGCTCCGCCAGCTGCAGGATCTCGTCGCCGCGACCCTCGGGGTCGGTGAACAGGCGCACGCTTCCGAGCTCGAGCCCGGCCCGGAGCTCGACGCGCCGGTCGCCGGCCCCGACCGCCGACTCGATCGCCTGTTCCAGCACCCGCTCCGCCTCTGCTACCTCCCCGGCCGCGCGGAGCACGACCGCGAGCTCGCAGAGGAGCTCGCGGCAGGCGGGCGCCTCGGCAGGGAGCAGCGAGGTCGCACGGCCGAGCAGGTTGATCGCGGCGGGCGTGTCGTCGCGCTGCGAGGCCCGGACTCCCGCGCGTCCCAGCAGTCCGCCTGCGCGGCCGGCGATCCGGGTCACGTCGTCGTTCACGGTCCCGAGCTGCTCGCACAGCCGGTACGCCTGCTCGAGGTGGTAGCCCGTGAGCTCGTCCGCCGCATCCGGCTGCCGCTCGAGCCAGCTTCCGAACGACTCGTGCAGCTCTGCGCGCCCGGCCTTGGGCAGCGCGCGGTACGCGACCTCCTGCACCAGGCCGTGCCGGAAGCGGAACCGTCCCTCGCCCGACGGCCGGACGAACCCGCGCGAAACGAGAGACCGGAGATGGCGGTCGAGGGCCGAACGGGCGGACGGCTGGACGAGCACCGCGACGGAGTCGCGGTCGAAGTCCGTGCCGACGACCGCCGCCCGCTGGAGGACGGCTCGCTCGCCCGGCCCGAGGCGGTCGAGGCGCGCGGCGAGCAGGCCCTGGACCGAGGGTGGCAGGGGTCGAGCATCCGCCACGAGCCCGCCCTCCTCGACGAAGGCGAGGAGCTGCTCGACGAAGAGCGGGTTCCCCTCCGCCGCGTCGGCGATCCGCCTCCGGGTCTCCGGCTGCAGGGCCGCGCTCGCCGTGAGGCCCCCGATCAGCATCTCGGTCTCGCCGGCCGTGAGCGCGCCGAGGACGACGGTCTCCACGACCTCGCTCTCGGCGAGGAACTCCGGGCGGTCTTCGAGCAGGTCCTCGCGCGCCAGGCACACGGTGAGCACGCGGCCCGTCCCGCGATTCGCCAGATCCTCGACCAGGTCGAGAAACGTCGGAGCGGCCCAGTGCAGGTCGTCGAGCACGAGCAGCAGCGGACGCCCGCGCCCGAGCTCCTCGCAGAAGCGGCGGAAGGCCCACGCGATCTCGTCGGCGCCCGGCCCGGGCCCCGCCTTGCCGAGCGCGCCGGCGAGCGCGTCGGCGATGTCGTCCGCGTCCGGGCCGGAGGGGAGCGCCGCTCGGATCGCGCCGCGGCCGGTGCCGCCCGCGGCCTGCTCGACGATCGAGCGCAGCGGCCAGTACGTGATGCCCTCTCCGTACGACGGGCAGCTCGCCGTGAGCACGCGGACGTCGCGCGCGGCCCGCCGGGCGAGCTCGGCGGCGAGGCGCGACTTGCCGATCCCCGCCGGCCCGACCACCAGGAAGACCGGCGCTCCGGAGTCGCCGTCCACGCGCTCGAGCGCCGCGCCGAGCAGGGCGAGCTCCGACTCCCGGTCGACGAGCGCGGCGTCGAGTCGCCTCTCGAACGCGGCGGCCGACGCGGAGACTCCGACCAGCCGGTACGCCTCGACCGGCTCCTGCCGGCCGCGGAGCTTCATCGTGCCGAGCGGCTCGACCTCTGCGCCGTGGGCGACGAGCCGATGCGCCGCCTCCCCGATCACGACCCGGCCCGGGGCGGCAGCCTCGGCGAGCCGCCTGGCGGTGCCGATCACCGCGCCGGCGATCGGCGCCTCCCCCTCGCCCGCGATCACCTCACCCGTGTCGATGCCGGTCGAGGCCGTGAACCCGAGCCCGAGCTCCTCGACACGCGCCTGGACGTCGAGCGCGGCCCGGGCAGCCCTCAGTGCGTCGTCCTCGTGGGCGACCGGGACGCCGAACGCCGCGACGACCGCGTCGTCCGCGGAGTGCTCGATCGTCCCTCCGTGCCCTTCGACGGCCGCCGTGATCGCCTCTGCGCAGAGAGCGACGAGCTGCTGGAGCGCCTCGGAGTCCAGCGACTCCGGCAGGCCTGCGATCTCGGTGCAGGCGATCGTGACGAGCCTGCGCGTCTCGACCGGCCGGACGGAAGGGTGCAGCGCGGGCACGGCGACGAGCGACTCGTCCTGGCGCAGGATCGAGGCCTCGAGCTCGCGCAGCTCCGGGGACGGCTCGATCCCGAGCTCCGCCACGAGCGTCCGGCGCCCGTCGCGGTAGGCCTCGAGCGCATCGGCCTGCCGTCCCGAGCGATAGAGCGCGAGCATGAGCTGGCCGCGAAGCCGCTCGCGGAACGGCTCGGCGGCGACGAGCGCCTCGAGCTCGCCGACGAGCTCCGCGTGGCGGCCGAGGGCGAGCTCGGCCTCGATCCGCTCCTCCTCGGCCAGCCTCCGCTCCTCCTCGAAGCGGGCGATCTCGAGCTGCGCGAACGGCTCGAAGGCGAAGTCCGCCAGCGCGGGCCCGCGCCACAGCGCGAGAGCCTCGCCGAGCAGCGCCGATGCCTGAGCGGCGTCGCCGTCGCGGAGCGCCGCTCGCCCGTCGCCGAGAAGCCGCCGGAAGCGGTGGATGTCGAGCAGCTCGGGCCTCACGTCGAGGAGGTAGCCGGCCGCACGCTTCTCCAGCACGCCTCGGCGTCCCGGGTCGAGCGCCTTGCGGAGCTGGGAGACGTAGACCTGGAGCGCATGCGCGGCGGTCTTCGGCGGCCGCTCGCCCCAGAGGTCGTCGATCAGCCCGTCGACCGAGACGACGCTCCCCGGTTGCAGCAGGAGGACGGCGAGCAGCGCGCGCGGCTTGGCTCCCCCGAGCGCGACGGGCCGCCCGTCCGCGCGGACCTCCAGCGGTCCCAGCAGCCGGAACTCGAGGCGCTGAGCGGCTGATTGCGGCGCGTGAACCACGGTCGCTCCCAAGGCCGGTTCCGGCGAGAAGCTTCGCAGATCGACCGGACCCTGCCTAGCGGGGCGGCCTTGAGCGCTTCTTGAGCGGCGCGGCGCACCGTCGGCGCTCCCGAAACGACCGGAAAGGAGAGGCAGATGCCACGGAAAGTCCTTCCATTGCTCGGCTGTGCCGTCGTCGCGCTCGCGCTGGCACTCGCGAGCTTCGCGGGCAGCGCGGCCGGAGGCAGGGCGGAGCCCGACGGGCGGCTGCTCGCCCGGTACGAGCCGGTGATGCAGTTCGACCCGCTGGAGCAGTTCATGCCCACCCGCGTCAAGACGTTCGTCCGCGACGCGGACCTCGAGCAGCTGACCGCGGCCGGGACGTGGAGCGTCGTCGACCCGAGCCCAAGGCCGCGTCGGCTCCCGGGGCCGAACACCGGCACCTGGCGCCTGAACGAGACGGCCTGCACGCCGTCCGCGACGCTCGGAGGGCTCGCCTGCTACGCAGCCGCCGAGCAGCCGGGCCGCACGCCGGTCGTCTACGGCCGGGTCGCCCGCGAGAACGGCCAGATCGTGCTCCAGTACTGGTACTTCTACTACGACGACGTCTACTCGTACGCCTACCCGCCGAGCGACTTCATCTGGCAGGCGCACGAGGGCGACTGGGAGGACGTGAACGTCGTCCTCTCGGGCGACGGCCAACCCCAGTACGTCGGCTACAGCCAGCACTGCCTCGGCCAGCGCCGGGCCTGGGCCGACACGACGCGGTTTCGCGACACGCACCCGGTCGTCCACGTCGGGGTCGGGTCCCACGCGAACTACTTCTCCTCGGGCACGCACCCGATCGACCCGTCGTGCATCCCTGCGCAGGCGCTCGCGATCCTGCAGGCGAACCACCTGCCGCTCCCGGTCGACTACGCGAACGAGGGGCCGATCGCCGGCCCGCCCGGCTCGGGCGGCAGCGTGATGCGGGTCCACGCGCTCGGCGACCGGGACGCCGGCTGGCTGCAGTTCCCGGGCACCTGGGGCGAGGCGCAGTACTTCCACGCCCCTCCGCCGATCGGCACCCTCGCGTTCGGCGCCTCTCCGGTCGGGCCTGCCTACCACGCCGAGTGGAACGACCCGCTGGGGACGCTCGCGAGCTGGCCGCTCGGCTGAGGGGGCCCCGGACAGCGCGAGAGGCCCTCGACGGGCCTCTCGCGCCTCCGGGCGACGGCTAGTGTCCGCCGCCGTCTCCAAGGCTCGCCATGATCACGAGCGGGACTGCCGTGGACAGCAACGACGCCGCGAGCATCGTCGAGAGCACGACGATGGTCCGCTTGGTGTGGACGATCCGGCGCATCGTTCCCTCCTTTCGAGCGATCGACAACGCCCGCACCGTCCGGCCGAGCCCAAACGGGGTGGTCACCAGGCCCTAAGCGGGCGCTAACGGCGGCTCGCGCCCACGCCTTGAGCGATCCTTGAGCGGCGTCGGCGACTGTCCCTCGCGACCGCGCTCACGAGAGCGCCGGAGCCAAGGGAGGCACGATGTTCGATCGAATTCCGCAGCCGAGCCGGGCGCTTGCGGCGGCGCTGGCCGTTTGCGCAACCCTCGCCGCTTCGACCTGCGCCGCGCAGGCGTCGACGGCTCAGAGCACGCCCGCGGTCGTGAACGCCCCACGCCAGGTGCAGGCGAACTCCGTCGCGTTCCCCGTCTCGCCCCCGGCGGATGCGAGCGCGCCGGCGATCACGAGCGTCACGGTCGCCAACGACGACAACGGGAAGCTGACCTTCGCGATCGGGATCTCGAACCGGCCCGCCCTGACGGCCGACATGGACATCTCGATCTTCCTCGACACGGACCAGAACCCCGCGACCGGCGATGCCGACTTCGGCGGGGCGGAGTACGGCATCGACCTGTCGAACAACTCCGTCGACCTGGCGAAGTGGAACGGGACCGGGCTCTACTTCATGTCCCCGTCGCCGGCCTCGCTCGTCTACTCGTACGCGAACGGTGCGACGATCTCGGTCGACGCCCCGGACATCGCGTCGGGCCTGACCGGCTTCAACTTCTTCGTCGCAGCCGCCTCGGGGATCGGCGGGACCCCGGACAACCAGGACTGGTCGACCGCGCACGTCGACTTCGCACCGGCGGCAGGGCACGGGATGTTCAACTACCCGATCAAGACCACGCCGCTGCAGATCTCCGTGGCGAGCTTCAAGACGACCGCGGCGAAGGCCGGCGGGTCGTTCTCGGCCTCCATGACGGTCGTCTCGACGCGGCCCGATGCGCTCGCGGACGGCGCAACGGTGACCTGCACCGCGAAGGTGGCCGGCAAGTCGCTCGTCGCGACTGCGAAGGGTTTCGCCGACGGGAAGGCGACCTGCAGCTGGCGGATCCCGAAGACCGCCAGGGGCAAGAGGATCACCGGCAGCGTCTCGGCGACGGTGCAGGGCCTCACCGCCGAAAGGCAGTTCAGTGCCACGGTCCACTGATCACCCGCTCTTGAAGCGCGGGCTGATCGTCTCCTGCGCGGCGGCGGCGATCCTCGTCGCCGCCGCGCAGTCCACCCCCTCCCGCCCGTCCCGCACGGCGATGGCGCCCCGCGTGGAGCTCCGCGGCGCCTCGGAGAGCACGAACTGGGCCGGCTACAGCGCGACGGCGCCCGGGGCGTCGTTCGTCGACGTGAAGGGGACCTGGATCGAGCCCACGGTGGACTGCGCGAGCTCGGGCCGCAGCGCGTCGGGCTTCTGGGTCGGCCTCGGCGGCCTCGCCGGCTCGACCGCGCTGGAGCAGGTCGGCACGGGCGCCGCCTGCCCCGCGGACGGGAGCTGGTACCCCGCGTGGTACGAGATCGTGCCCGCGCCGCCGAATCCGATCGGCATCGCGATCAATCCGGGCGACACGATCACCGGCGAAGTCAGCGCGGACGGGACGACGATCACGCTCCGGCTCGACGACCTGACGACCGGGCAGAGCTTCTCGACGCAGCAGACCGTCCTCCACCCCGACCTCAGCTCCGCCGAGTGGATCGCCGAGGCGCCGTCGTCGTGCGGCCCGCTCAATCCGAACGGGTGCACGGTGATGCCGCTCTCGAACTTCGGCACCATCGCCTTCAGCGCGGGCTCGGCAACCGTGGCCGGGCACACCGGCCCGATCGCCGACCCGATCTGGAGCGCCGACGTGATCCAGCTCGTCGCCGCGACCGGCGAGCCCGTCGCCCAGGTCTCCGACCTCGCCCCCGACGGCTCCTCGTTCGATGTGACCTGGCAGTCCACGGGAGGAGCGCTCCGGCTCCTGCTGCTCGGGTTCGCCACGACTCCACGGCAGCCGAGAGCCGGCCGCGCGTTCACCGCGACGCTGAACGTCGCGGCGACGAACCCGGCCGCGCTCTCCGACGCGCAGACGACGTGCTCGGCGAGGATCGACGGCATTCCGATCCGGGCGAGGACGCGCTCGTTCGCGGGTCACACCGCGACGTGCGTCTGGCAGCTCCCTGCGAAGCCGGCCGGCAGGCGAATCGCCGGCACGGTGGCCGTCGCCGCGCACGGGCAGACCCTGGCCCAGCCGTTCTCGCTGGGGATCCGCTAGGCGTCACCGCACGTCCTGACCGATCTGTCCGCCGGGAAGGTCCTCGTCGCGGTGCGCTTCGGCACTCCGGCAGCGCCGATGAGTTTCCCGGCCGGGCCTGGTCCTTCTCGCAATGAGAGCGTCGAAGGCCCGGTCGGTCGTGATCGCCGTCACCGGTCCCGTCGCGCGCCGCGACCCGGCCGCCCTGTCGGCACGGCTCGAACGGACGGGCGCAGGGCTTGCGGTCTGTGACGTGGCCGGGGCCGACCCGGACGCGGCCACCGTGGCTGCGCTCGCGCGCCTTCAGCTGGTCGCCGGCCGCCGAGGGTGTCGGGTCCGGCTGCGCAACGCGTCGAGCGAGCTGTTCGACCTGATCGCGTTGATGGGGCTGCGCGATGTCCTGCCCGGCGAGGACGGAGCTATGCCGGGGGCCGCGCCGGCAGGCGAAAGAGCGGGAAGAGCGTCTCCGTGGCGAGGAAGAACGTGAGCTCGACGATTCGGCCGTTCTCGAGCTCGAGCACCTGCAGCGCCCACGGCTCGTGGCCGTCGCCGCTCTCGCTCGGCTTGTACTGGCCGAAGGCGGGGGAGCCGTTGGCGGCCGTGGTCGGGATCACGCGCGACCCGCGGCAGCCGATGCCCGGCCCGAACCACCAGCGGAAGATGTCGTCCCGGCCGCGCAGCCACAGCGAGTACGGCGGCATCGATTGGGTCGCGTCCTCGTGGATCAGCGAGGTCAGCGCCTCGAGGTCGTAGCGCTCGAAGGCTTCCACGTACCGGGCGAGCAGCTCTCGGTCGGGGCCGTCGAGCGGCACAGCCGGCGCCGACCTGCTCGGCCCCCTCGCCTCCAGCGTCGCCCGCGCCCGCTGGAGCGCGCTGTTCACCGAGGCGACGCTCGTCTCGAGCAGCTCGGCCACCTCCGCGGCCCTCCAGCCGAGCACCTCGCAGAGGATGAGGACGGCGCGCTGGCGCGGCGGCAGGTGCTGGAGCGCCGCGACGAAGGCGAGCCGGATCGTCTCGCGGGAGACCGCGACCTCGGCGGGATCGCCCTCCGGCGCAACGAGCCCGTCGGGCACCGGCTCGAGCCACGTCGTCTCCGGCAGCGCGTCGAGGTTCTCGATGACGGGTGCCTGCGCCGGCCCGAGATCCATCGGCCGGGCGCGGCGCTCCCTGCCGCTCAGCATGTCGAGGCAGACGTTCGTCGCGATCCGGTAGAGCCACGAGCGGAGCGCCGCGCGGCCCTCGAAGCGGTCGAGCCCGCGCCACGCGCGAAGGAGCGTGTCCTGGACGGCATCCTCCGCCTCGAACGGAGAGCCGAGCATCCGGTAGCAGTAGCCCGTCAGCTCGCGGCGATGCTGCTCGAGCTCCCCGAACCCGCCCGCGACGGCGACCGTCGATCCACTCACGACGACCATCTTACGCGGCCCCCGCTCCCCGCCTGCCCGCGACCTCCGGCACGGCCCCGGTCCTCATCGCGTGCTCCCTCCTTTCGCGGGAGTCGCGCCGTGCGACTCGTCGGCAGCTATGACCGCGCCACGGCCCCGAACTCATCGGTCAGAATCAGCGGTGGCGCCGATGAGTTTCGTGCGGCCCGGCAGTCTCTAGCTCGAACCCAGAGCTCGAACCGGAGGTGAGGATGTCACGCACACTGCTCCTACTCGGAACCCGCAAGGGCTGTTTCCTGCTCGAGAGCGAGAGCGACCGCCGCGAGTGGAAGCTGCGCGGGCCCTTCTGCGAGAGCTGGCCCGTCTACCACGCCGTCCACGACGCGGCGTCGGGCGCGATCTACGCCGCCGCCGCGAGCGAGTGGCACGGCTCGGCCGTCTGGCGCAGCGGCGACCTCGGCGAGACCTGGGCTCTGTCCAGCGAGGGCCTCGCCTACGACGAGGACCGGGGCCGCAAGGTCTCGAAGGTGTCGACGCTCGCGGTCACGGACGGACGCGTGCTCGTCGGCGTCGAGGCGCCCGGGATCTTCGAGAGCGGCGACGGCGGCGAGAGCTGGTCGCTGCTCACGACGCTCGCCGGCCAGCCCGGCAGCGAGGCGTGGGACGATCCCGCGAACCAGCCGCCCGGCCATCTCGGCATCTCCGCGATCATCCCGGACGCCGACGACGGGTCGCACTTCTGGACGATCGTGCAGGGGGTCGGGCTGTTCGAGACGGGCGACGGCGGCTCGACCTGGACGCCGCGCAACAGAGGCTTGCGGGCCGACTGGCCGCGCGAGCACGAGGAGGTCGGCTTCTGCGTCCACCGGCTCGTCCGCTCGCCCACCGATCCAGGCCGCATGTACCAGCAGAACCACGTGGGCATGCACCGGAGCGACGACGGCGGCCACTCGTGGCGCGAGATCACCGACGGGCTGCCGACCGAGTTCGGCTTCGCCGCCGCGGCGCATCCTCACGACCGCGACACGTTCTACGTGATCCCCCTCGATCCCGGCCATGCGCGCTGCATGCCCGAGGGCCGGGCGGCCGTGTGGCGCACGCGCGACGCCGGCGAGAGCTGGCAACGGCTCGACCGGGGCCTGCCTCAACGGGACGCCCATCTCGGCGTGCTCCGCGCGGCGCTGGCGATCGACGGAGACGACGTGCCGGGCCTCTACTTCGGCACCAGCACCGGCCAGGTCTTCGCGAGCACCGACGAAGGCGACAGCTGGAGCGAGATCGCCGCCTACCTGCCGCCGATCTGGTCGGTGGAAGTCGCGGCGCTCGACTAGCGGGATGGCCGACGTCCATCTGCCGACGACGCTGACGGCGCTCTTCGACGACCTGCCGCGGCGCCTCGAGGTCGACGCAGCCACGGTCGCCGAGGCGATCGAGAGGCTGGAGGAGCGCTGGCCGGGCGTGCAGGCGCGGCTCTGCGAGCCCGGCCCGGTCCTCCACCGGCACATCCACGTCTACGTCGACCGCGAGCGCTCCGCGCTCGACACCTCGCTCGGGACGCGCTCGCGCGTGGACGTGATCGCCGCGATCAGCGGAGGCTGAGAGGCGCTTGCCGACGTACGACGCGTTCGTCTCGTACAGCCATGCTGCGGACGGCCGTCTTGCTCCCGCCGTGCAAGCCGGGCTCCAACGGTTCGCCAGGCCCTGGTACCGGCTGCGCTCCATGCGTGTGTTCCGGGACGACGCGAGCCTCGCCGCCGATCCGGCGCTGTGGCTCGCGATCGAGCGGGCGCTCGCCTCTTCGGAGTGGTTCCTCCTGCTGGCGTCGCCGGATGCGGCGCGATCGGAGTGGGTGGACAAGGAAGCGGCGTGGTGGCTCGGGCAACGAGGGAACGAGCGGCTCATCGTGATCCTCACCGCCGGCGAGCTCGCGTGGAGCAGCGAGGGCGCCGGCCCCGACCTGGGGCAGACGACGGCGCTTCCGCCCTCCGCGCTCGCCGGTCTCGGCCCGGAGCCGCGATGGGTCGATCTCCGCTGGGCGCGAACCGCCGACGACGTGTCGCTCGCGAACGCCCGCTTCCGCGACGCGGTCGCGGAGGTCGCCGCTGCGGTGCTCGGGCGGCCGAAGGACGAGCTGCTCGGGGAGGACGTGCGCCAGTTCCGGCGGACGAAGCGCATCGTGCGGGCGACCATCGCGACCCTTGCCGTGCTCGTCCTGGCGGCCGCGGCTGCCGCGGTCGTCGCGATCGGCCAGCGCGACCGCGCGGTTCACGAGTCGACCGTCGCCCGGGCGCAGGCGCTCGCGGCTCGAGCACAGCTCTCGCTCGAGACGACGCCGTCGACGGCAGAGCTCGGAACGGCCGGGCCCGAGCGCGCAGCGCTGCTCGCGGTCGAGTCGCTCCGCCTGTCGCCGACGGTCGAAGCAGACGAGACGCTGCGCGACAGCCTGGCGCGGCTGCGGCAGCCGCCGGTCCCGGCCTGGGCGGGGCGGCACCGGTCGGGTCCCGGCGTGGATCCTCCGGCGGCGCCGGACCGCGCGATCAGCCCGGACGGGCGTTGGCTCGCCCGGAGCCCGGCGAATCCGGGCGATCCGGTCGTGCTCGAGGACCGGCGCACCGGCCGTAAGCGCCTTCTCGCGCACGAGTGGACGCTGCAGAGCATTCGCTTCAGCCCGGATTCGCGCTGGCTGGAAACGGTCACGGCGCCCGTGAGCATGGACGCACAGGATCCCTCCGCCACCGTGCTCGTGGGCAGCACCGTCCGCGTGTGGGAGGCCGGCACAGGCGGCGAGCGAACACGTGTGTCGCTGGCGAAAGAGGGCGGGATCTGGAGCACGGTCGTCAGCCCCGACGGCAACGTGCTCGCGACCTACGGCCGCGAGGCCCGGCCCCGGTTGTGGCCTCTCTGGCCGACGCTGCTGACCGCAACGGCGTGCACGAGACTCCACCGGAACCTCTCGGCATCGGAATGGACGACGTTCGTCGGCGGCGGGCCGCCCCAGCCGACCTGCCCGGGGCTCCCCGTCGTCAGCGAGTGAGCGAGCGTGAGCGGCCCACATGAGCAGATGCCTTCCGGCTTCGAGTCGCGCGAGGTCGTGATCCCGGCCCCGGGCGCCGTGCTCCGGGGATCGGTGGCCGTGCCGGCCGGGGCCCTCGGGATCGTGGTGTTCGCCCACGGCAGCGGAAGCAGCCGGCTGAGCCCGCGCAACCTCCAGGTCGCCGAGGCGCTGAACGGGGCGGGCCTGGCGACGCTCCTCTTCGACCTGCTGACGGCCGAGGAGGGGCGTGACCGTGCCCGGGTCTTCGACATCCCGCTGCTGGCCCGGCGGCTCGCCGCGGCGACGGATTGGCTCGAGGCCGCACCGGCGCTCTCCCGATTGCCAATCGGCCTCTTCGGCGCCAGCACCGGCGCGGCGGCCGCTCTCTGGGCTGCGGCCGAGCACAAGAGCGCCTTCGCGATCGTCTCCCGCGGCGGACGGCCCGATCTCGCATTGCCCCGTCTGGCCGACGTGGAGGCGGCGACGCTCCTGATCGTCGGCGGCCGCGACGAGATCGTGCTCGAGCTGAACAGGGCGGCCCTCGCAGCGCTCGGGTGCGAGGCACAGCTCCGCGTGGTGCAGGGCGCGACCCATCTCTTCGAGGAGCCGGGCGCGCTCGAGGAGGTCGCGCGACTCGCCGGCGACTGGTTCGTGCGGCACCTCCCCGGAGCGGACGGCGGGCGCTGAAGGCCGCTGCACGAGGCGTGCGGGAAAGCCGCACCGGGATCAGAACGCGCTCCGATGTGGGCGCCCGCTCCCGGGGCGAGACTTGCGGTGTCCCCGGAGAGCGAGAGGAGTGAACACGATGACGGTCCTGATGCGCGCGCTCGCCCAGGGGCGCGTGGACTACGAGCTGATCAAGCATCCGAGAACCGAGACCGCGACCGCCGAGGCGGGCGCCCTCGGAGTCTCGCCGGACGAGGTCGCGAAGACCATCGTCCTCGTGACCCCGGCCGGCCACGTCCGCGCGGTCCTGCCCGCGTCGGAGCGGCTCGATCTACAGCGAGTGCGCGAGGCCCTCGGCGACGGCAAGTCGATCCACCTCGCGAGCGAGCAGGAGCTCGCGGAGGCCTACCCGATGTTCGAGCTGGGGGCTGTGCCGCCGCTCGGCGGACCGTCCGACGCCGTGCTCGTCGATCTCCGCACGGCCGGCCGGGAGTCGGTGATCGTCGAAGCCGGAACGCACCGGGAGTCGCTGCTGATGAGGACGGCCGACCTGCTCGGGCTGACCGACGCGACGGTCGCCGACATCTGCGAGCGCTGAAAAGTCGACCCCGATGGGCGGTACCATCGCCGCAATGGCCTACGACGAGGAGCTCGCGGACCGCATACGCGGACTGGTCGCCGGCGAGGCCGGGCTCACCGAGCAGAAGATGTTCGGCGGGCTCGCCTTCCTGATCGGCGGCAACATGGCCGTGGCGGCGAGCGGCCAGGGCGGCCTGATGGTCCGGGTCGCCCCCGCCGAGTCGGACTCGCTCGTCGCGACGACGAGCGCTCACCTGTTCGAGATGCGCGGACGGCAGATGCAGGGATGGCTCCGGGTCGACTCGGAGCACCTCGGTACGCCGCGAGAGCTCGCCGAGTGGGTCGATCGCGGCACGGCGTACGCCCGTTCGCTGCCGGCGAAGCGATAGCTCCGTCGTTCGGACCGGCTAGGCGAAGCGCTGGACGAAGGCGAGGGCGGTGTCGGCGACCTCGCGCCAGCCGCTGTCGATCGTGAGCGCGTGGCCGCGTTCCGGGATCTTCACGATCTCGGTCACGCCCGCGTTTCGCTTCTGGCGCTTGTAGCTGGCCTTCGCGATCGCCCACGGAACGGTGTTGTCCTTCTCGCCGTCGATGATCAGCAGCGGCCCCCGCTTCGGGTTCTTGGTGTCGACCTTCGCCTCGGTCCACGGGTTGAGGTTGGCGCTCGCGGCCTGGAAGAGCGGCTTGCCGGCGGCCGGCACCGCATAGGTCTCGTAGAGCTCCTTGGCCTCGTCCTCGCCGACGGCGTTGGCGAAGGCGAAGCGGAACTGCTCGTAGGTGAGCGGAACGGCACGGTTGCGGTTGGCCGGGTTGCCGAGCACCGGCGACGCCGACTTCAGCGCCGAGATCGGCAGCGGCAGCACGCCGCGAAACGGCGCGGGGTCGATCGCGACCGACGCCGCCGAGAGGCCACGTCCGGCGATCATCTGGGTGAGCAGCCCCCCGAAGGAGTGCCCGATCACGGCGGGCTTCTTCTTCAGCTTCCCGATCACCTGCGCATAGTGGTCGGCGACCTGGCCGACGCTCTTGCGGGCGAAGACCCCGGGGTCGGCCTTGGCCTCCTCGACCGTCTCGGGATCGTCCGGCCAGCCCGGCGTCAGCGCCGTGTAGCCGGCCTCCTCGAACACGGCTGCCCAGCGGTCCCAGCTGCTCGGCAGCAGCCAGAGGCCGTGTATGAACACGACCGGGGTGCGCCCGGTCTCGTTCGCGCGCTTCGCCTCAGCGGCCTCGTGCTCGGTGATCGTGACGGCCGACGCCTTGTCGGTGGACGCCTTGCGGCCGGATGCCTTGGTGCTCATTGACCGTTCCCCCTTGTCGCATGGATCTCGCTCGTTCAGCCGTAGCCTTCCACAGATCATGCCGTCGTCTCCGCGCACGGCGACGGACGAGGTCCGGCAGAGTTCGAGGCGGTGCACAGCCTCTATCTCCTGCGGCACGCGAAGTCGAGCTGGTCGGATCCGACGCTCCCCGACCGCGAGCGCCCGCTCGCACCGAGGGGGCGCCGGGACGCGAAGCGCATCGCCGAGCACCTTCTCCGGCTCGGGATCGCGCCCGAGCTCGTCCTCTGCTCGACCTCCCGGCGCACGCGCGAGACGCTCGAGCTGATCCGGCCCGCGCTCGCCGACAGCGCGACGGTGAGGCTCGAGGCGGAGCTCTACGCCGCCTCCGCCGGGACGCTGCTCGAGCGACTGCACGGGGTGCCCGAGGACGTCGCCTCGGCGATGCTGATCGGACACAACCCGGGCCTCCAGGACCTCGCCCTCCTCCTCGCCTCGGCCGGCAGCGGGCTCGAGCGCCTCGAGGCGAAGTTCCCGACTGCGGCGCTGGCGACGCTCGCGCTCCCCGCGGCGACCTGGAGCCGGCTGGCCCGGGCCGACGCGCTGCTCGACGCCTACGTCGTGCCGAGAGAGCTCGACTGAGCCCCGTCGAGGCGACGGGCCTCGCGCGCGGCCTTGCCACGGCCCTGCAGCGCTGCGATCATCGCGCCCTCGTGGCTCTCTCCGATCTCTTCGACCTCGGTGGACGCGCGGCGATCGTGACCGGCGGAGGAGCCGGTCTCGGCCGGATCTTCGCCGACGCGCTCGCCGAGGCCGGCGCGAGCGTCGTCGTCTGCGGGCGCGACGCCGAACGCTGCGAGCGGGCTGCGGTCGAGATCGCGGAGGCGCACGGCGCCCGTGCGATCGGCCTGCGCTGCGACGTGCGCTCCGCGACGGAGATCGAGGCGGTGGTCGAGCGTGCCGTGGCCGAGCTGGGCTCGATCGACGTGCTCGTCAACAATGCAGGCACCTCGTGGGGAGCGGCGATCGAGGACTACCCGCTCGAGGGCTGGCAGAAGGTGATCGACGTGAACCTGACCGGTCTCTTCCAGGTCACCCAGCTCGTCGGCCGGACGATGATCGAGCAGGGGCGCGGGAAGATCGTCAACGTCGCCTCGGTCGCGGCCTTCACCGCGGCCGCGCCGGGGCTGATGGACGCGGTTGCCTACAACGCCTCGAAGGGCGGCGTCGTCGCCTTCACCCGCGACGTCGCCGTCAAGTGGGCGCGCCACGGGATCACCGTCAACGCGATCGCGCCGGGATGGTTCCCCACCGACATGAGCCGGCAGCTGCTCGAGCGCGCGGGAGAGGTCTTCCTCGGGCGGATTCCGCTCGGACGCTTCGGCGCTCCGAACGACCTGAGGGGCACCATCGTCTTCCTCGCCGGCCGAGCCTCCGACTTCATCACCGGACAGACGCTCATCGTCGACGGCGGACAGTCGGCGTCGTGACGACGCGTCGAGACCCCGTGACGGTGTGCTGCGGCGGCGGCCCCGGCACGGCGAGCCCGGGCGAGAGGCTCTGATGGGCCTCCTCGACGGCAAGGTCGCGATCGTCACGGGCGCGGGCCGCGGGCTCGGACGCGCGCACGCGCTGGCCCTCGCGTCTGCGGGCGCGAAGGTCGTGGTGAACGACCTCGGCGCCTCTCTCGCAGGCGAGGGCAACGATCCGTCGCCGGCGGCCGGGGTGGTCGCCGAAATCGAAGCGCTCGGCGGCGAGGCGCTCGCCGACGGCGAGAACGTCGCCGACTTCGCCGCTGCGGAGCGGCTCGTCCGGCACGCGGTGGACGGCTTCGGCCGGCTGGACATCCTCGTGAACAACGCCGGAATCCTGCGCGATCGCATGCTCGCGAACATGGACGAGGCGGAGTGGGACTCCGTGATCGCCGTGCACCTGAAGGGCCACTTCGCCCCCACCCGCCACGCGGCCGCCTACTGGCGCGAGCGGGCAAAGGCCGGCGAGGAGGTGCGCGGCCGGGTGATCAACACCTCCAGCCCCTCCGGCCTCTTCGGCAACGTCGGCCAGGCGAACTACGGCGCCGCCAAGGCGGGCATTGCCGCGTTCACGGTCATCGTCGCCCAGGAGCTCGGCCGCTACGGCGTCACCGTGAACTGCGTCGCCCCGAACGCGCGCACGCGGATGACCGAGTCCGCCTTCGAGCTCCCCACCGACGCCGCGGGCTTCGACCCGCTCGACCCGGCGAACAACTCTCCGATCGTGGTCGCCCTCTGCGCCGACGAGGCGCAGGGGATCACGGGCCAGGTCTTCCACGTCTTCGGCGGCGCCGTGAACCGGTTGCAGCCGTGGAGCGCCGGCGAGCTCTTCGTGCGCGACTCCGGCTGGGAGCCCGCGGAGCTGCTCGCCGAGCTGCTCTCCCGCTTCCCGGAGGGCGCGGCGCCGGAGGGCCTGGCCGCGGCGATGGCGAAGGTCGGCGCAGACGTCTACGGCTCGAAGACGTGACGACGACGCTGACCATCGCCGAGCTCGAGGACGCCGCCGGGCTGGACCTGGGCGCCGGCCCTTGGCACACGATCGAGCAGGAGCGCGTGAACCTGTTCGCCGACGCGACGGACGACCACCAGTGGATCCACGTCGACCCGGAGCTCGCCGCAGCCGGCCCCTTCGGCGGGACGGTGGCCCACGGCTACCTGACGATGGCGCTCCTGCCGGGCCTGCTCGCTGAGCTGCTGACCGTCAGCGACAGCAGCCTCGGGGTCAACTACGGGATCGAAAAGATCCGCTTCCCGGCCCCGGTCAGGGTCGGCTCCCGGATCCGGCTGCACGCGGAGATCCGCTCGACCGAGCGTCGCGGCGACTCGATCGTGTACACGGTCGGAGTCACCGTCGAGGTCGAAGGACAGGACAAGCCGGCGCTCGCCGGCGAGGTCGTCTACCTGGCCGCGACAGGCTGAAGGAGGGGCGCCCGCCGGGAAGATCCGGCGAGTGAGGTCCGTCCGGTGGGGCACAGGACGAGGCGCCCGCTCGATCGACCGCCCGAACAGGGCAACCGTGTACGACCGCTCCACCGACGAGCAGAAGTTCGTCCTCTACCGCCGCACCGCCACCGGCGCCTGGCAGGGCGGCGGGGCGGGTGGGGAACCGTGTCGACCCCGGGGACGGTTCCCCACCACCGGCCTACGCGGCCAGACGCGGCGCAGAGGAGGGAAGAACTGCGCCACGATCGCCGGCGCCAAGGCCGTTCCCGCCGCCTTGACGGTGTAGCAACTCGCGCCCGTCTCGCGTCCTACCGGTCGCAGCTCGCGTTGACGTACCCGGAGCGAAACGGACGCGCCTCTCCCGTCGCCTCGTCGTAGGTGTGCCGCAGGACGCACCCGGTGTCGTTTGCGAGCAGGTGGATCGAGACCGAGGTGACGGCCGAGGTCGTGCGAACGCGATGGACGTCGTTCCGCGGCGGAAGGAGGGCGTAGAAGTCACCCGGCGAGAGCGGACGGCGGCGTGCGAGCTCGAGCCGTCCCGGCCGCGGCCGGTAGAACTCCTCGTCCTGATTGCCTTCGTAGAGGCCGACGAGGCCCCACGCCAGGTGGTCGTGCACGGGCGTCATCGCCTCGGGCGGCACGACGAGGCTGAACAGGGCGAGCGAACGATCGGCAGCGCGGAACAGCAGCCACTGGCCGATGCCGCCGCCCATCCCGCTCTCGGCCGCCGGCTCTCGGTATCGCTCCGGGAGCCAGGTCCGATCGGCGAGGAGCCGGCTGAACAGCGGCTCGATCAGCTCGCAGGCCTGCCCGGGCGAGGCCGCCTCGTCGATCCGCGCCCGGACTCGCTCGACGAACTCGCGGACGAGCGGGGTGTCGAGGACGAACTCGTCCTCGTCGAGCGGCGGCAGGTCGTGCTCGAGGTCACACATGGGATCCCGGCGGGGCAGGCACCACCACCGCCGGCTGCTCGCGTGTGCCGAGGCGCCCGGCGGCTTCGAACCGGCTCTCCCGTAGGCGCTCGACGGGAGCGCCGAGGGCCTCGAGGAAGGCGTCGGGCGGCTCGAGGAAGTCGACGGCCTCGGTGCGATAGTGCATCGGCACGACGAGGCGGGGCCGGAGCGCGCGGACGATCGCCGCGGCGCCCTCTCCGCCCACGGTCGGGCCGCCGCCGACGGGCAGGAAGAGCACGTCGATCTGCCCGATCGCCTCCTGCTGCTCCGGGCGGAGCCGCGCCTGGCCGAAGTCGCCGAAGTGGCAGATGCGGAGGCCGTCGAGGCCGAAGCGGAAGATCGTGTTCGGACCGCGCTGGGTGCCCGCGACGTCGTCGTGCTCGGACGCGATCGCGACGACCTCGCCGACGGGTGAGTCCAGCGTGCCGGCCGTCGACCGGATCACCGCCGGCGAGCCGCCCACGATCTCCTCCGCGTTGTGGTCGAGATGCTCGTGCGTGATCAGCACGAGGTCCGCGTCGAGGCCCTCGATCGGCGGGTACGCGAAGACGAGGCCGCGCTCGGCGAGCCGGTCGCCCACCGGCCCGAAGGGGTCGATCGCGACGCGGTGCTCGCCGCTCAGCAGGAATGCGGACTGGCCGAACCAGCAGATCTCCACTGCATCGGAACCCTAACTAGGCTTGATGGGCCGTGACGTCCGAGCGAGCAGACAAGCCGGCGGTCGCATTCGCAGCCGGCCCCGTGCTCGCCGTCGTCGCGCTGAAGTGCGCGCTCGAGCTCGCCGTCGCCGGGCGCTACGGCTGGCACCGGGACGAGCTGTACTACGCGGTCGCCGGCCTGCATCTCCAGGGTGGCTATGTCGAGTTCCCGCCGGTGACGGCGCTGCTCGCGGCGCTGGCCCGCGAGCTGTTCGGCTGGTCCCTCGTGGGCCTGCGCGCCTTCACGATCCTCGCGGGCGCGGGAACGGTGGTGGTCGGCGCGCTCGTCGCCCGCGACCTCGGAGCGACGCGGCGAGGGCAGACGCTCGCCGCGGTGATGATCGGGTTCGTGCCGGGCATGCTGGCGACCAATCTGCTCTTCCAGCCGGTTGCGCTCGACCAGCTCGCCACGATGGTCGTCCTCTGGCTCGCCCTGCGGCTCGCGCTCGGGCGCGGCTCGTGGCCGCTGCTCGGAGTCGCGGCCGGCATCGGGCTCGAGACGAAGTACACGCTCGGGGTCGTCCTCGTCCTGCTCGTCGCGACGTTCCTCGTCTGGCGTCGCGACGTCCTGCGCTCGTGGGGCTTTCCGCTGGCGGTGCTCATCGCGGCAGCGCTGCTCGTCCCGAACCTCGTCTGGGAGGCGGGCCACGGCTGGACGAGCGTGCACTTCTTCGTCAACCCGCCGCCGAGCGGGAGCGACGAGACGCGCCCGCAGTTCGTCGCCAACGTGATCCTCCTCACGCTGGTGGCGTTTCCGGTCGCCGTCGCGGGAGTCGTCTCCCTCGTCCGCGATCGTGCGGTGCGCCCGCTCGGCTGGACGGTCGTCGCCACCGTCGTCACGTACTTCGTGCTCGGAGGGAAGTCCTACTACGCGCTGCCGGTGTTGCTCTTCGCCCTCGCCGCAGGCGCGATCCCGCTCGATCGCTGGGCGACGCGTCGCCGTCTCGTGGTGGCCGGCGCCCTGTTCGTGGCGATCGGACTGCTGGTCCTGCCGGTCGCGCTGCCGGTGCTGCCGCTGCACACGGCCGTCCGGCACGGCGTCGTCAAGGCGCGCGACGACTACCAGTCGGAGATCGGCTGGCCGGCGTACGTGCGCCTGGTGGAAAGGCAGGTCGCGGGCGCGGACGTGATCGTCGCGGACAACTACGGCGAGGCGGGAGCGCTCGAGCTGTTCGGCCGCCGCCTCCCGCCGGTCGCGTCGGCGGACGTGACCATGCGCTACTGGCGGCCGGACGTCGCGGGACGGCGCGCGCTCGTGATCGGCTATTCCCGCCGCGCCGCGGGCTTCTGCAGCGGGTATCGCCTCGTCGCTCGCATCTCCGGGGCGAACGACAGCAACGAGGGCGGCGAGCCTGTCGCGCGCTGCACGCTGCGCGGCACGCTCGCCCAGGTCTGGCCGAGCATCGTCGCGACGCAGGACTAGGCCGACTGCGCCGGGAGACGGCTCACGAGCGCGGCTGGGGCGGCTCGTTCGCGAGAGCGCTCGCGGCGGGAACGCCGCGCCCGAGCAACGCCACCCCGGCCGCGGTCAGCCCGAGCGATGCGAGCGCGGCGGCGACGATTGCCGAGCCCACGCCGGCCGTGATGAGGTGCAGCTGCAGGCCCAGGGTCACGACGGCCGCGGGGACGCCGAGCTGTGCGGTCGCGGCGAGACCGGCCGCGAGCGGCTGCCGGGTGAGGAGCGCGGCAAGGGCGTGCACGATCACATTGATCACGACCAGCAACACTGCGAGCACGATCAGCGAGGGGTGCTGGCCGAGGGCACGCAGGTCGAGGCGCGCGCCGAGCACGACGAAGAAGAGCGGCACCATGAATCCCTGCGCGACCCCGGCGACCTGCCGCGAGAGCCGCTTGGGCCCACCGATCGCGGCCACCATCAGGCCCACGCCGAAACCGGCGATGAGGACGCTCGTGCCGCTCCGCTGTGCCACCCAGACGAGCCCGAAGAGGATGAGCAGCGACAGCCGGAGATCGAGCGCCCAGCCGCGCCGCTTCGACCAGCGCCGCACCTGGCGCACCCACGGCCGGTGATCGAGGAGCCGCGTGACCCCGTAGAGCCCGAGGACGCAGAGGCTCACGAGCAGGCCCCCCAGGGCGGCCCTCAGCGCGCGATCCGGCTGGAGCACGAGCGGGAGCGCGACGATCGCGGCGATATCCGCAAGCGCCACTTGCGCCATCACCGTCAACGCCCGCGGATCGTCCACCAACCCGTGCTCCTCCAGTGCCGGGAGCAGGATCGCCGCCGATCCGCTCGCCAGCAGGAGCGCGTAGAGCGCGGCATGGTGCGTGCCGGTAGCGCGCGCGGCGGCGATCCCGAACGGCACGGCGAGCAACGCTGCGACCGCCGCGGCGAGGCCGCCGCGCCGAAGGCCCGCGAGGAGCCCGGGATGGCGCAGCGGCACGTTCATGCCCGCCACGAACATCAGCATCGCGAATCCGATCTCGGCGAGGAAGGCCGTCGTCGGCTGCTCCGGATCGAGCCAGCCGAAGCCGCTGGTCCCGATCACCACCCCGGCGGCCAACTCCCCCACGGCCACCGGGACGAGCGCCCCTTTCCCCGCCGCGAGCAGCGGGCCCGCCAGCCCGGCCAGAACGATCAAGGCGAGAACTCCGAAGGTCATCACGGCGATTGTCCTGCACCGCCCGGGCCTCCGCGGCGAGTGGTTCCGTCGCGCTCGCTCCTAGCCGTGCTGCGGCGTCATTTCAGCAGCGTGGCCGCGTGGTCCGGGACGTAGCGGAAGAGCGAGCGCGGCGGGCGCTCGTAGTCGCCCGGGCCGGGCCGCGGCGGCAGCTCGAGCGGCGTCTCGATCACGTCCTCGTACGGGATGATCGAGAGCAGGTGCGCGATGCAGTTGAGGCGGGCGCGACGCTTGTCGTCGCCCTCGACGACGTACCACGGCGCCTCCGGGATGTCGGTGTGCACGAACATCTCGTCCTTCGCATGGGAGAAGTCGACCCAGCGTGCGCGCGACTCGAGGTCGATCGGCGACAGCTTCCAGCTCCGCATCGGATCCTCGAGCCGCGACCGGAAGCGCCGCTCCTGCTCCTCGTCGCTGACCGAGAACCAGTACTTGACGAGCGTGATGCCGTCCTCGACGAGGAGCCGCTCGAAGATCGGGCACTGATGGAGGAAGCGCCGGTACTCGTCGGGCGTGCAGAACCCCAGCACGTGCTCGACGCCGGCGCGGTTGTACCAGCTCCGGTCGAAGAGCACCAGCTCGCCCGCAGCCGGCAGGTGGGCGATGTAGCGCTGGAAGTACCACTGCCCTTTCTCCCGCTCGGTCGGCGCAGGCAGGGCGACGGTGCGCGCGACGCGTGGGTTGAGGTACTCGGTGATCCGCTTGATCGCCCCGCCCTTGCCGGCCGCGTCGCGCCCCTCGAACACGATCACCAATCGGCGCCCGGTGGTGCGCACCCACTCCTTGAGCTTGACGAGCTCGCCCTGGAGGCGCGTGAGCTCGAGCTCGTACTCCCTGCGCGGGAACCTCGTCGCCGAATCGTGCTTCACCGTCGCGGCTCCTCGAAGTCGCTCGCCATCCAGGCGATGGTATGTCCAACCGGCGCCCGGGCGCCGAGCGATCCCGAGACCGGGCCGGGAATGTTCTCGGCGGTCGGCCTCGTTGAGCACGGTTGAGGCAGTACACCGAAGAGGGGTGAGAGGGAATGACAGGTCCGGATCCGCGCCGGTGGAAGGCGCTCGCAGTCCTCGGCATCGCCTACCTGATGGTCGTGCTCGACGTGTCGATCGTGAACGTCGCGCTGCCGTCGATCCAGAAGGATCTGAACTTCTCTCCCGAGAACCTCCAGTGGGTGATCAGCGCCTACGGCCTGACGTTCGGCGGCTTCCTCCTGCTCGGCGGGCGGACCGGCGACATCCTCGGCCGGCGGCGCCTGTTCATGGTCGGGCTCGGCAGCTTCGCGCTCTTCTCGCTGCTGTGCGGCCTCGCGACGTCGTCCGGGATGTTGATCGCGTTCCGGGCGCTCCAGGGCTCGGCCGGCGCGATCCTCTCGCCGTCCGTGTTCTCGATCGTCACCGTGACGTTCGAGGAGGGCAAGGAGCGCAACACCGCGCTCGGCATTCTCGGCGGGATCGCGGGCTCCGGCGCGGCGATCGGCGTGCTGCTCGGCGGCGTCCTGACCGAGTACGCGGGCTGGCAGTGGATCTTCTTCGTCAACGTGCCGATCGGCGTGGGGGCGCTCTTCCTCGTGCGCCGCTTCGTCCGCGAGAGCCGCTCGGAGGGGATCGCGCGGTCGTTCGACGCGGGCGGCGCCTTCGCGGTCACCTCGAGCCTGATGGTGCTCGTCTACGCCCTCACGCAGGCCAGCGCCAAGGGCTGGGGCTCGACGCAGACGATCGCCCTGCTCCTCGTCTCCGCCGCGCTGATGGCCGCCTTCATCCTGATCGAGTCGCGTGTCTCCCACCCGCTGCTCCCGCTCGGCTTCTTCCGCCGGCGCACGCCGACCGGGGCGAACATCATCGGCTTCGGGCTCGGGACGATGGTCTTCGGGATGTTCTTCCTGCTCTCGCTCTACATGCAGCAGGTGCTCGGCTTCTCGGCGCTCCAGACCGGCCTCGCGTACCTCGCCGTCGCGCTCACGGCCGTCGTCGCCTCGGGTGTCTCGCAGGCGCTGGTGACGAAGCTCGGCGTGAAGCCGATCCTCGCGTTCGGGATGATCACGCTCACGATCGGGCTGCTCCTGTTCGCGCAGATCTCGGCCCACGGCTCGTACTTCTCGGATCTCTTCCCCGGCTTCATCATCGTCGGCATCGGGCTGGGCTTCTCCTTCGTGCCGATCTCGATCGCGGCGCTCGCCGGGATCGAGCCACAGGAGGCGGGGCTCGCATCGGGCCTGATCAACACGAGCCAGCAGATCGGCGGCGCGCTCGGCGTCGCGATCCTGACCACGGTGGCGATCAGCCGCGCGAACCGCGAGCTCGCCTCCGGCGCCTCGCAGGCCATCGCGAACACGGCCGGCTACCAGCTCGCGTTCTACGTGGCGGCCGCGTTCGCCGTCGCGAGCCTCGTTGCGACCCTCGTGATCATTCGCCGCCACGAGCTCGAGCCTGTCCCGGCGGCCTCCGTCGCGGCGTAGCCGGGGAGGGGCGCCGTGTTCCACAGCATCCTCGTCGCACTGGACGGCTCGAAGCACTCGGAGCGGGCGCTCCGGGAGGCGATCGACCTCGCAGCCACGCAGGGCGCCCGGCTCACGCTGATCGCGGTCGGCGTGCGGCCGGCGATCCTCCCGGCGCAGGTGATCTCGCCGGTCCCGACCGACGCCGACCTCGAGGCCGCCGCGCAGGCCGTCCTCGACGAGGCGGCGGCGGCGATCCCCGAGGGGATCGCGTTCTCCACCTGCGCCCGCTCGGGCAGGGCCGCCGACGAGATCATCAAGCGGATCGAGACCGGTCAGCACGATCTCGTCGTGATGGGGTCGCGCGGGCGCGGCGCGGCGCGGTCGCTGCTCCTCGGCAGCGTCAGCCACGCGGTGCTGAACCGGAGCCCGGTCGCGGTCCTGGTCGTCCACCCGGAGAGCCGGCCCGGAGCTACGCGGTGAGCCTGAAGATCTGCCCGCCGAGCGAAACGGCGTAGAGCTCGCCCGCGGCGTCCTCGCCGAACGACGAGAGTTGCGGCACCGACGCGATCTGCGTCACCTTCCCGCCGGAGTAGCTCCAGACCTTGCCCGAGCAGTAGTCGCCGAACACGTAGCGGCCGCGCATCGCCGGCACGGCGGTGCCGCGATAGACGTACCCGCCCGTGATCGAGCAGCCCTCGTCGCCGTGGTGGTAGACCCAGACCGGGAAGACGAGCTTCCCCGCTCGGCTCGTCGCCTGGCCGGGCGTGTAGCGGGAGCGGCCTTCCCAGACGCGCCAGCCGAAGTTGACGAGCCCGAAGCCGCGCGGAACGGTGTCGACCTCCTCCCACGTGTCCTGGCCGACGTCGCCGATCCAGAGCGCGCCGGTGGCCCGATCGAAGGAGAAGCGCCACGGGTTGCGCAGGCCGTAGGCGGCGATCTGCCAGCGGCCGCCCTTGTAGCGGAGGAGCTTGCCGAGCCGGCTCTTCAGGTTCTGCGACCTGTTCCCCGGGTCGCCGCCCGAGCCGCCGTCGCCCATCCCGACGTAGAGGTAGCCGTCGGGGCCGAACTGGAGCTGCCCACCGTTGTGGTTCGGGTACGGCTGTTCGACGAAGAGGAGCTGGGTCGCGGAATCCGGGAGGGCCCTGTCTCCGTCCGAGCGATACCGCACCACCCGCGTGTCGCCGTTCTTGTCGGTGTAATCCACGTAGAAGAGCCGGTTCCTGGCATAGCCGGGATCGAACGCGACCGAGAGCAGTCCGCGCTCGCCGCCCGAGGAGATCGAGGCCCGCACGTCGAGGAACGGCGCAGGGTCGCGAACGCCGTTACGCAGCCGCCAGATCTCCCCGCCCTGCTCCACGACGTAGAGGACCCCGGGCTCGCTCCGCGGCGCGGACACGTAGACCGGCGACGCGAAGCCCGACGCGTACGGCTGGAACGCGAGCGAGGACAGGAGGACGGCGACGGCGGAGAAGATGCTCACGGCGCCTCGCGGACCCTACCTGGGCGCGCCGGTCAGCCGGTGTGCACGACCTCGGCGCCCGGCGCGAGCGCCTCTCGCAGCCGGTTCAGCGCGCCGACCTCGATCTGGCGGGCACGCTCGGCCGTCAGACCGAGCGCGCCGCCGATCTCGTTCAGCGTCCGGGCGGGCTCGCCCAGCCCGTAGTGGGCCCGGATCACCGCACGCTCTCGCTCGTCCAGCCGGTCGGCCAGCTCACGCAGCTCACGGATCTCGATCTCGTCGAGGACGCGGTCGTACGCCTGCTCGGCGCGAGGATCGACGATCGTGTCGCCGACGGTGGCGCCGGTCTCGCCGCCCAGCCGCTCCTCGATCGCGCGCGGGGTGCGCTCGGTCGCCCGCAGGCTCTCGAGCTGCGCGGGCGTCAGCCCCGTCGCGCGGCTCAGCTCCTCGATCGTGGGCTCGGCGCCGTGGGCCTGCACGTGCTGACGGCGGGCGGCCTTGATCTGGGCGAGGTCTCGGACCGCACGATCGGACAGCGCCACGGGCCGCGCCAGCTCCGCGACGAGCTCCTGCATGGCCTTGCGCACCCAGAACGCGGCGTACGCCCAGAACGGCGTGCCCAGCCCCGGGTCGTAGCGGTGCGCCGCGGACAGCAGGCCGACCACCCCCTCCTGGACGAGCTCCTGGCGCCCGACTCCCGCGCCGTCGTGGAAGCCACGGGCAAGGCCCCCGATCGCCGGCAGGAAGGTCCAGACGAGCTTCCGGCATGCATCCGCGTCGCCGCTATCGGCCGCGATCACCAGATCGCGCTCCTCTCCCGCGGATAAATGTCGAACCACCACCGTCCCCCGAATCGCGGAGCAGGCCCGAGTATCGCACCCGCCTGTGTAACGAAGTGGAGACCGCCTTGAATTCCCGCGGCATCGGCTTAATTGACGTGGTATCAGCAGCGTCCGCGAACGGAGGTCGACATGGCCGGCACAGTCGAGACGGTAAGCGAGATCCGCCCCTTCCACGTCAACATTCCGGAAGAGGGGCTGGCCGACCTCCGCCGCCGGATCGCCGCGACACGATGGCCCGAGAGAGAGACCGTCGCAGACGAGACACAGGGCGTGCAGCTCGCGACGATGCAGGAGCTCATCCGCTACTGGGGCAACGAGTACGACTTCGGGAGGGTCGAGGCGAGGCTGAACGCGCTGCCTCAGTTCAGCACGGAGATCGACGGCCTCGAGATCCACTTCATCCACGTCCGCTCGCCGCACGACAACGCGCTGCCGCTGATCATCACGCACGGCTGGCCGGGCTCGGTCGTCGAGATGCTGAACGTCGTCGGCCCGCTCTCCGACCCGACGGCACACGGCGGCGACGCGGAGGACGCCTTCGACGTCGTGGTCCCGTCGATGCCCGGCTACGGGTTCTCGGGGAAGCCGACGGCGACCGGCTGGGACCCCGTCCACATCGCGGAGGCCTGGATCGCGCTGATGAGGCGCCTGGGCTACACGCGATTCGTCGCGCAGGGCGGCGACTGGGGCGCGCAGATCACGGATGTGATGGGTGCGAAGGCACCGCCGGAGCTGCTCGGGATCCACTCCAACATGCCGGGCACGGTCCCGCCCGAGGTGTCCGCGACGCTCGCGTCCGGCCCCGCGCCCGCCGGCCTGTCGGCGGACGAGAGCCGCGCCTGGGAGCAGCTGCACTTCCTCTACACGAAGGGCATCGGCTACGCCACCGAGATGAACCTGCGCCCGCAGACGCTCTACGGGCTCGCCGACTCGCCCGCCGCCCTCGCAGCGTGGATGCTCGACCACGACGCGCAGAGCTACGAGGACATCGCACGGGCGTTCGCAAACGGCGACCCGCTCGGCAACCTCACCCGCGACGAGGTGCTCGACAACATCACGCTCACCTGGGTGACGAACACCGGGATCTCCTCGGGTCGGCTCTACTGGGAGAACACCCTCGGCTTCTTCGACGTGAAGGGCGTCACGGTCCCGGCCGCCGTGAGCGTCTTCCCGCGGGAGCTGTATCGGGCGCCGCGGAGCTGGACCGAGCAGGCCTACCCCAACCTCATCTACTTCAACGAAGTCGGGGAGGGCAACCACTTTGCGGCCTGGTCGGAGCCGGAGCTCTTCACCGGCGAGGTTCGGGCCGCCTTCAGGTCACTGCGCTAGAGGAGGTCGTCATGACCGGAACCGCCGAAGCAGCCGTCGGCATCCGTCCGTTCCACATCGACGTGCCGGACGAGGAGCTCGCCGGGCTGCGAAGCCGCATCGCCGCGACGCGCTGGCCGTCGAAGGAGCTCGTCACCGACCGGTCGCAGGGCGTACAGCTCGCGGCCCTGCAGGAGCTCGCGCGCTACTGGGAGGCCGAGTACGACTGGCGCAGGGCCGAGGCCGAGCTCAACGCCCTGCCGCAGTTCACGACGGAGATCGACGGGGTGAACATCCACTTCATCCACGTGCGCTCGCGGCACGAGAACGCGTTGCCGCTGATCATCACCCACGGCTGGCCCGGCTCGGTCGTCGAGCTGCTCGGCACGGTCGGCCCACTGACCGACCCGACCGCACACGGCGGCCGTGCCGAGGACGCGTTCGACCTCGTGCTCCCGTCCCTGCCCGGCTACGGCTTCTCCGGCGAGCCGACCGAGGTCGGCTGGCACGTCGGCCGCATCGCGCAGGCGTGGGCGGAGCTGATGCACCGGCTCGGCTACACCCGCTACGTCGCGCAGGGCGGCGACGTGGGCGCCGCCGTCACCGACGCGATGGGCCGCCAGGCACCCGAGGGGCTGCTCGCCATCCATCTGAACCTGCTCCGGACGGCCCTCGGCGACACCAGCTCCCTGCCGGCGGAATCCGAGCAGGAACGCGCGGCGCTCGAGGCCGTCTCCACGTTCAACACGAGCGGCAGGGGCTACTTCCTGGAGCAGGCCACGCGGCCGCAGACGATCGGCTACGCCCTGCTCGACTCACCCGTCGCCCTGGCCGCCTGGATGCTCGACCACGACACCGACAGCTACTACAAGATCGCCCGCGCCTTCGTCGACGCGCAGCCGACGGGCGGCCTCACCCGCGACCGGATCGTCGACAACGTCACGCTCTACTGGCTGACGGGCACCGGTGCCTCGGCGGCCCGGTCGTACTGGGAGAACGGACGAGCGGCGACACTCGCGGCCGGACAGGCTCCTCCGGAGGTCTCGGTCCCCGTCGGCTTCACCACCTTCCCCGGCGAGATCGTCCGGGCCCCGCGCAGCTGGGTCGAGCAGACCTACCCCACCCTGACCTACTTCAACGAGGCCGACAGGGGCGGCCACTTCGCAGCGTGGGAGGAGCCCGAGCTCTTCTCGAGCGAGATCCGGGCGGCGTTCCGACCGCTCAGGCACAACTG
>Ga0335080_10000691_pt1 | contig 31621 bp, 26 predicted proteins | sample Lox_Sample_34_FD_206720 | JGI IMG/M metagenome (GOLD analysis project Ga0335080, IMG submission 206720) | Soil microbial communities from Loxahatchee National Wildlife Refuge, Florida, United States - Lox_Sample_3.4 | ecosystem: Environmental > Terrestrial > Soil > Wetlands | place: USA... | reverse complement strand
TTTCAAGAGCGTAGCCGTATCGATCATGTCGCATAAACGGAAATAGAAATGACGGTAGACCCGTTGCAATGCGGAAATAACGATGCGCTCTTCCGGCGCCGCCACCAGGAAATCGTATTGCCCCACTTTCTTCTCGACCCTGCGCTCGATGACTCGGCGCGCGAGCTCTGAGTGCTCACCTGTCTGGCCCAGGTATTGAACGTGAATCTCCACCAGCTCTGGCAGCCCCGGAACGCTGTAGTTCCATTTGTTGGCAAGACGGTCGCCCCAACTGCGGTCCACCCGTTCCGCGCGGAATGTCCCGCGCATCACGTGGTCCACGGCGTCCGGACTTGCCGTCGTATAAAGGTCTAGATCCGAGCCGAGATCCGGCCAATGATCCAGCGACTTGATCACTGCGACAGGACAACCCCGCTCCTCCAATGCGCCGCAAATCGAGTGGAAGTATCCCACTGCCCGGTCGATTCGGCTTCGTTCCTCGACCATGGCTCTTTCACAGCGTTCCGCAACGCGCCTCTCATTTTCAGGAACGGGCAGAACGTTCCTTGGCTCCAATGCTGCAAGCCTCCTCACAACATCGAGTGCCCGCACGATCACGTGATGTGTCCAGGCAAGGGCAGCAAAGCTCGCGAATTCGTCTTCGCCGAGTTTCGCGACATAGCGCAACTCCCGCCGGAGCTTGTCCAGTTCGCCGCGTTTTGCGGTCTCGTCGCCCTCGATCTGTCCACTGATCACCAGCCGCGAAAGCACTTCCATATGTTGAACTTGCTGTAATTCGCTTTTCATTTCTCCCTTTTTCCCCCGAGTCTGAATTCCCTGACTGTCCTTGGATGACAGGCGTCATGATTAGTTTGTGAGAAAAAATCGCAGATCTGGAATGCGCAGTTATTCCTTGCGCGCTACAGCAAATCCCGTAATGACTGATCCCGTCCGATGTCCTACAGTTGTTCGATGCCGCCACGGGCGCGACTTTTCGTGCCTCGCCGGGTTTGCGAGAAACAAACCGGGAATAAAACCGGACAGCAACTTATTGCAAGTGCAAGTTGACCAACCATCTTCATTCTGCGGCCATCGAAGGTGAAGAAAGCAAGGAGCCCATCGAGTGCACTTTAGCGCAATCCTTCTAAGCGGCAGACAGCAGCCATGGAATCCAGTTCCATCTAATTCGCGCTCGGATTGGGACGCAGGCGTTTCCATGAGTGGCGTGCTCCCCGCCTCCCTCGCGTGTGTCGAACTTTTCGGCCAGTCCATACTCGAAAGAACCGTCGCCCGTTTCGCAAAAGCCGGCCTCCACAACATTTCTGTAATCGCGGCATCGGACTGCATTAGCTTTCACGAAACAAATGAAGTCCGGATCGCAGCGCCCAAACACGCCGAGGATCGCTGGTCAAGCGTAAAGCGCGCTCTTCTTAAAGATCTGCAGCGCGGCATCCAAACGGTCCTCGTCGCCGAACTTGGCGCCTATGTCGAACTTGATCTTCCGGCCGCCTTGCAATTTCACCGGGCAAAGGCTCAACCGGTAACACCCATCCACGACCGCATGGGATCCTTGTCGTACTGGATCGTCGAGGCGGCTCAAGTTCTCTCCTGTGCCGACTTTTCGTTTCCGCCGGACGAAGATCGGATCATCAACGCGCCCATACCCTTTGAAGTGCGAGGTTATGTAAACCGTTTGGCGAATCCGCGCGACTTCCGTTATCTGGTGCAGGATGCATTCCTGGGACGTTGCTCGATTGCCCCTGCCGGTCGCGAAGTTAAACCCGGAGTTTGGATCGATCAAGGAGCTCGTGTACATAAAACCGCGCGCCTGGTTGCGCCCTCTTATATAGGCTGCAACACCCGCGTTCAACCAGGAGCCGTCGTCACACGCGGAAGCAATCTCGAGCGCAATTGCAACGTGGGCGAAGGCAGCCTCGTTTCCGACGCTTCGCTTTTTCCGCACACAATGATCGGCCGTGGACTCGATGTCTCAACAGCTCTGGTCAACGGTGACGGCTTTGTCGACCTTGGCCGCAACGTCTCGCTGCGGATCGACGATCCAAATCTGATTTCGAACGTGCCTCCCGTTAAACAGCACGTTCCCGCATACCTTCCCGAATTCGCAGAGGCAGACCGGCGCACCCTCGACTTCGATCCCGAAGACTCCAACTATTTCGCGCGTGCGAAGGGACGCTTGCTTGAAGTCTTCAGGGGTGAGGTATGACGACGGGTAAGCCTGTGGTCGTGAAACGGCTCCCGGAAACCTTGGGCGCGCAGCAGGCGCAGGTTTTTTATCGCGAACTTGAACCTGCGCTCGAAAGCGACCGGCCGCGTCTGGTTTTCGATTTCACCCGGGTTCTTCATTTTGACAGCGCCGGCGTGGAACTGCTCCTTCGCTGCATGGAGGAAGCCATGAAACGCAATGGCGATGTGAAGCTCGCTGCGCTGTCTCCGCAGATTGCGGTACTGCTGGAGATGACGAGGGTCGATCGCCTGTTTGAAATCTTCGACAATTGCAACGATGCGGTGGAAAGTTTTCACCGTTTTTCACCCGCGGCCATGCAGGCAAGCGCGCCATCAGCGACCGTCGCCAACGGCAAGGACCGAGGTTGAGGAGCAGCTCATGAAATCCAGGAATTGTTCCGAGCGTCAAATTGCGCGTGCCACGCTAATCGCACCGATATTGGTTCTAGTTCTGCTCTCAAATTCAGCGGTGTATGCGGATGCTCAACAGTCTCAGAACCAGGCGCCCTCCCAAAAGTCGGATCCCGGCTCAGCGCAAACGCCTGTAGTTGCGGCGCCATCAACCCCTTCCAATCGAGGCCCTGATGCCGACAACGCTCCAGTTCCCCCGATGCCTCCTCTGGATCCGGCGGAGTCGGGATCGCCCTCGACTGACCTCCTGCCTGACAGTCCTGGAACTGTCGAGGCAGCTCCACTGGAAGCGCAGCAGTCGCCCGCGCCGCCGGAGTCCGAGTCACGACAGAATGCTCAGCCCTCGTCGCCTCCGCCCGCCCGAGCGTCGCAAGAGCCGGTTGGCACCGCAGCCGCCGAAACCATTCCCACAGTTGGCGTCGCCGCCTCACGACCCGCTGGAGCAGCTTTGGCTCCCGCAAAACAGCGACGGGTTCGCACGATTCTCATTCGCATGGGGGCCGTCGTTGGAGCGGCCGCGGCAGTGGGAGTGACGATGGCATTAACCGAGGCGAGCCCAAGCAAGCCGCCTGGCGCTCATTGAAAGATGAACAGCACGCACATCGGATGGAACGTTCCCGAAGCGCGAAAATCCGGGACCCTACTCGTAAGTTTTTCCGGCATTGACGGCGCCGGCAAAACGACGCAGATTGAAAATTTGATCGCCGTTCTCACCGAATCAGGCCTGCGCGTTCGACTGATTGCTTTTTGGGACGACATCGCCACCATGCGCCGTCTTCGTGAAGTCCTCAGCCACACGGTTTTTAGGGGCGAAATTGGAATCGGCGCGCCCGATAAGCCCGTCAACCGAAAAGACAAGAATATTCAAAACCCGCTCACGATTGTAATGCGTATGGTTCTTTGCCTGATTGATGCCATCAGGATGAATTTCACGATTGCCAGAATAAGAAATACCGCGGATGCCGACATCGTTGTCTTCGACCGGTATCTCTACGATCAGCTGGTCAACCTGGGATTCCGCTATCGCTTGGCCAGAATTTACACCCGGCTTCTCTTGCGGTTCATGCCTCATCCCGACATCGCCTATCTCCTCGACGCCGATCCGGTTGCGGCGCGGATACGTAAGCCCGAATATCCAATCGAGTTTCTGCGGAACACTCGTGCCTGTTATCTCGCGTTCAGCAAAAATGCCGGCATGAATGTAATTCAAGCCGGCAGCCCGCAGGAGGTTACTAACAACGTTCGTCGAGTGTTGGCAAATAGACTGAGCCAATCGGAGGATTGGCCCATCCCCGAATTTCTCACTGGTACGTCAGAGTGAACTTGTCCACGTACGTACTATACGCAGCCTGCTTCGAGTTCCCATCCATTTGATAATTGACTCCCACACCGTACCAATTACCGCAATTGTAGTGCGGGTAGGTCGCGTTCAAAGTGTGCGTCGTTCCGTTCAGCGTGATCGTCTTGTAAAGAAGCTCGTCCTTCGACGTTCGTTCGACTTCCAACGTCAAATGATTCCACCCATTGTTGACCGGATTACAGGCAATGCCCGTATGCACCCAGTGTTTGTTGACGTTGTCCCAAATGTCCCATTGGTGACCGTCGCCAAGATTGCACTGATGGCCGTAAATGAATCCCATGCCGTTGAAAAACTGATTGATGTCAAACTCCAGGTCCTGTGACAGCGAGAGATTCGAACCGTAGAAATACAGGTCATAGGTGAAGCTGTGTATGTTCGGAATGATCTTGTGATCCGAGTCCGGCATCCCCTGCGATGAGTGCGTTCCGATCAGCGGTATCGTAAAGAGAACGTCAGAATAGGGATGCGTTCCGCCGATCCAGAATTCCGTCGAATTTCCACTGAGCGAAGGCGAGCCCTGGTGCTGCTTGATCGACCAGGTCACGCCCGGCCCGCAGTCCGTGCAGATGGCATACTTCGGCGGGTATTCTCCGTATGCGATCCACCCTTTGCTGGACTGCAATTCCGTAAATTCGTCGCCGCCCCCACCTCCTCCGCTTCCCGATACGCTGATGTCGATCGGCGTATAAGACGCGCCGCCGCAGTGATCCCACTCCTCTACGACCGTGTGGTACTTTCCGGAATCCAGGCTCAGATTTGTATTCAAGCTTGCGCCTTGCGCAACATAGGTCAACACGTTGTTGACGTAGATCCCCATGGATGCAACACCCTTCGAGCAGCTCGAGGTCGCGCTGGCAGCGTAGTTTACGGGACTGCTCACCATTGCACCGTCAGACGGCGTTGTCACCGTCACCCCCGACTTACCACCGCTCCCGACCGTAAGATCGACAGTGGTATAGCTGGACCCTCCACAATAGTCCCACTCCTGAACCACGGTCCTATGGCTTCCGGTGGCGATGGTCACGTTCGTATTCATGGAGTGGCCACTCACCACGACTTGCAGTTGATTGTCCACGTACACTCCCATCGACGCCACACCTTTGGAGCAGCTTGTCGTCGATGCGGCCACGTAATTAACAGGAGAGTTCACGGTTTGACCACTACCCGGAGAACTTACAGTTACACTGGCGCTGGCCGGAACAACCAGGCTGGCAAGCAGAATTATGCGGGAGGGGCTCAGCCACTTCATGGATAGATCTACTCCTTGTAAGAATTCGAAGTGAGGTTTGGGGTTACGAGACTACAAATCGCCCGCGGACTAGACTAGCCAGATCATGACGGGACGAGGCAACCGCTCACCCCCGGCCATGTCTCCTTAAAAAAGCTCGCGTGCAGTAACGAAACAGTAATACGGGATCATCCGGGGTAGCAACAATCACAGGTTCATAAATTGGTCGGATATCAAACCCTTGGAACACTCGCCGCATCCGCTTAAAATGCGGGCAAACACACGGTTTTGGCGTTGACTGTAGGCCAGACAACCGGCCCCTTCCAGTGACCATCCAAGCACCGCCGTAGGAAACTTACTGGAGTTCGCGCCGTGTCTAGAATCAATTCGTCTCTGACTCACGCATTCTGGCTGTTCGTTTGCGCTCTGGCGATCACATTCGCCGTTGGCTGCCGCGGTGTAAGCAATGGTCCGACTCAGGTAGGGCCGGGTGCAATGTCGGTTACGGTCAACGCCACAAGCCCCGCCACCGGAACCATCGTCAGCACGCCCGCTGGAATCAACTGTCCCGGAACATGCTCCGCGAATTTCGACGACGGAACGCAAGTCGTGCTCACGGAGGCTCCCGGTGCTCCCTCAACCTTTGCCACCTTCGGAGGGTGGAGTGGAGCGTGTACGGGCACCGCGACCACCTGCACGATAACGGTTAACGGCTCGGAAGCGGTCACAGCGACCTTCAATCCAGCCATCAACCACATCATCGTATTCGCCCAGGAGAACCGTTCCCTGGATCATTACTTCGGCGAGCTCCGCAAATATTGGGCAGACAATGGTTATCCCGACCAGGCTTTCGATGGATTGCCACAGTTCAACCCGCCCTTCGGCAGTTTGCCACCGGCGACGAATCCGCCTTGCTCGAACCCTGATCCCACGAGTTACTGTGATGCTGATCCAAACGGCACTCCTGTCCCTTCGGTCCATCTTCCCAGCGTCTGCATTGAGAATCCCAGTCCCTCCTGGAATGAAAGCCATGTTGATTGGGCTTATGACGATCCCATGGGCCAGAACGCCGCTGCGCTCAACGGCTTCGTGCAGACTGCGGCCAACGACGCTCGCCAGAACCAGCCGCCCTTCTTGGACACCAACGGCTACCGGGCCATGGGCTACTACGATGGCGGCAATCCCAACGATCCAACCGATCCCGGCGATCTCAACTTCTATTACTTCATGGCATCAAACTTTGCGACCTCCGATCGCTGGTTCTCTCCTGTCATGTCGCGGACCGAGCCAAACCGCATGTTCATGATGTCGGGAACCTCCCAGGGTCACGCTTATCCCCTCGGCGGAACCAATCCGAACGATCAAAACCCGCTAACCGTCAAGCCAATTTTCGAAGCTCTTCAAAACGCCGGCATCACCTGGAAAATCTACATCGAACCTAGTCCCGAAGCAGTCGGGGATTGTGCGCCCAACGCGACCACTCCGCAATGCCTCTTCGTCGACTCCGGCAGCTATCTCCAAATGTTCACGTACGGTAAAACGGTGGTGAACGATCCGACATTGAGCCAGAACCTCGTGCCGATGTCGCAATTCGCCGCCGACGCGGCCGCCGGCAATCTTCCTCAGCTCGCTTGGATTGAATCCCCCACCGACGCAGGGCTCGATGAACACCCGACCGTCGACGATTCGGCTCCGGAAAACGTGCAAAAGGGAGCGAACTTCAGCTATGGATTGATGACCGCCCTGATGCAGAGCCAGAGCTGGAAGGATTCGGCCATGATCTTCACCTATGACGAGGCTGGAGGCCTCTACGACCACGTCTCGCCGGCGCCGATGCCAAGCCCGGATGACATCCCACCCCAGGACTTGCGCGCCGGAGACGTCTGTAACAACGGCTCCGGCACAGGTCCGACCTGTGACTTCATTTTCACTGGCTATCGCATTCCCTTGATCGTAATTTCCCCGTTCACAAAGAAAAACTACGTGTCTCACACCGTCGCCGATGCGACTGCCATTCTGAAGCTAATCGAAACCCGTTTCAACATTCCGCCTCTCTCCAAACGCGACGTGATCCAGTTTGACATGACGGAGTTCTTCGATTTTGTGGGCGTCCCATGGGCCACTCCCCCCTCTCCCCCAAAGCAAAACATGGGCGGAACCTGCAGCCTCAATCCCCCTCCGCCATAGGCCAGTGGAGCGGGGCCCCGCGCGAGCCCGATCTGATCGAGTCGCGAGCGTAGCCCCTCACCAGAAGAGGCCGACTCATCGATCACCGTCAGTGGGATAATGGACTCCGTGCGAACTTGGAAACTTCTGTTGGCCACTCTGGCACTTCTCTGCAACGCGCTTTGCCACGCCGCCACGCGGCACTACTACATCGCTGCCGAGGACGTGAGCTGGGATTTTGCGCCCAGCGGCCAGAATCTGCTCACCGGTGCACCTCTCGCCCTCCCCTGGCTCGGGCATACTCGTTGGCCGAAGACGCGATTTATCGAATATACGGACTCGACCTTCACTACTAAAAAGCCGCAGCCCGAATGGCTCGGCATCCTCGGTCCGGTTATCCGCGGTGAAGTGGGCGACGAGTTCGTCGTCGAGTTTCTGAATCGCAGCCAGCGCCTTCATGACATGCACCCTCACGGTCTGCGCTATGACAAGAACAATGAAGGCAGCTACTACCTTCCGACCGGAAGAGGCGGCTTGGTCGCGACCGGGCGCCGGTTCATCTATCACTGGTTCGCCGATCAAGGCAGTGGACCCGGCACTGGGGGGCTTAGTTCGGTCGTGTGGTGGTATCACGGTCACGTGGAAGAAGAGAGCGAAACCAACGCTGGCCTTCTCGGACCGATCATTATTACTGCCAAGGGCAAAGCTCATCCCGACGGCACTCCCAAAGGTATCGACCGTGAGTTCGTCGCCTCCTTTATGATCTTCGATCAGCTTGGCGGAAAACCCGAAGGCCTTTTCTATGCCATGAATGGATACATCTTTGGCAACTTACCAGGACTAATGATGCAGCAGGGTGACCGGGTAAGATGGTACTTACTTGGAATGGGCAATGAGAAAGACCTGCATACTCCACACTGGCACGGCAAGACCGTGAGCACTGGGACGACGAATACCGATGTACTTGAATTGATGCCGGGCAGCATGAAGACTGTCGACATGCTGGCCGACAATCCCGGTTCCTGGATGTTCCACTGTCATGTTGGTGATCACATGGAATCCGGAATGATGGCCGTTTATACCATCTACCTGCCGCCCAATCGCGCCTGTCCCGTGACTTTCCCAGCCGGAGACTTCTGGAGCTCTAACGGAAAATTTGCGCTCACGGTAAAAAACACAGCCACTAAGCCGATCAAGACTCTCCAACTGACCGCGGAGCATTTTCTGTCTCCGCAAGACCTCCGCCGGCCATTCGACAGTAACTCGTGGTCCGTGAATGCACAGATTCCCGCGAACGGAGCGCAGACAATCGAAAAGCCTGCCTACAAAGAAGCCAGCGCACAAGCAATTCTCGGATGGGTGTTTATTCCCAGCTCGGTAACCTACGCCGATGGGACTGCATGGCATCCGAAACGCGATGGTGAATGTTTCAAAGCCTTTTGGCGAGACAAGCACCACCCCGAGATCCAAGCCCTGCCGCCGCGCCAGGACGAACTGAACCCCGACTGACTTTCACTTGGTTGGCGCGGAATTGAGCGTTATGTTTCGCGCTTCGTAGTGCGATCCGTTAAAGCGGGCCTCTACCATAACGTCAGCGCCTTCCTGAATTCGGCCGGCAAGCTCCCGATTGTTCGTGTCCACGTAAACCTCGTAGCTCTTGTTGTCTCGAGGATCAACAATCACCACCAGGCCGCGATGGAGATCGAGAAACGTCACTTGCCCGGAGAAGAAAAACATCGCTCCTGGTGAGGCGAGGATCGAGACCTGGCTCACCATCGGTTGTCTATCGCTGCCCGGAACAAACGCCAACGTGACCAGGGTTCCAGGCTGCAAGTCGGCCGCAGTTGCTGCTTGATCGCCGCGCACAATCGTTGCACCCGCCATCAGCCTCATTCTTACCGGCCGCGGAGAAAGCGTATCGCGCAGAATCAATTCCCTGTTACTCGCAACGTAGTCGACGATCTGACCATTCCCCTGGCCGGTCGGAAGTGCGGGAGGTACGCGAATATTGCGCGCGAAAACATCTTTGCCATCGAGAGTCGTGTCGACATACGCGCGATCCCCAACCTTCAGATCGTCGAGAGATCCCGCTTGCTCTCCGCTGAACACATGGGTGCGCTGGTCAAACAGGATCGTCATGTGACCGCCGCCGAAGATGTCGAGAATCATGCGATCACGAACATGATCGACGACGCGAATTTTGCCTCCCATCAGAGTAGTCTTCCCCTTGGGTTGCGGAGGCAGGTCCGCAATCCTGCGTGGCTCCTGACTACTCAGCGCAACCGGATTCGGACTGATGTTACTTTCGCCAACCGAGCCATCGCTTGCCCGCCCATCTGCGGCCAACCCATCCTTTGCGAGCAGGGATGAGGAAGCGGCAATTTGACCCAGCACGCAATTCGACGACAGCATGGCGAACACGAAGGCAATCAATGCACGACGAATCAAAGAACTCCTCCACGAAGAGCCATTTTCGAGCAACTCTTTGGATGCGCCAATTCAAGACAGGGTAGTCCGGGAAAACCCTTAGAAGCGGGCAGCATCCCAGCCTGTGCAGGCATCCAAAGACGGCGGGAAAGATTGCTCCGAAGGTGAGTGGGAATTCTATGGGAGATCGTAGATTGGGAATTCGCGCGAACGCTGCACGCAAGCGAGTCGTCCTCGCTGCAACCCTGATGGCCGCGATGTGGGCGCCGGCGCTCCATGCCGGCGATATCAAGATCACAATCCCGAAACGCAGCCAGTTGACACCCGTGCAGCGCCTCAACCGCGAAGGCGTCGATGAGATTAACAAGCGCCACTTCAGCAAGGCCAAATCGCTTTTCTATAAGGCATATCTGTATGACCCCGGGGATCCGTTCACGCTGAATAACCTTGGCTATGTCTCCGAACTGGAGGGCCAAGTGGAACGTGCCCAGAGTTTCTATGCCATGGCCGCGGCGCAAGCGACGGAAGCGCGAATCGATCGCGCCAGCCTGAAGGAACTGAAAGGCGAGTCGCTGCAAGGCGCAATCAGTACGTTTCATGACGTTGCCATGCAGATTAATCGTGCCAATGTAAAAGCAGTCGGATTGCTGTCGCAAGGGCGCGTGCGCGAAGCGGATGCTCTACTCCAGCAGACGCTCGCCCTCGATCCCGGGAATGCATTCACGCTTAACAATTTCGGCGTCGCCAAGGAAGCACAGGGCGAATACGGCGAGGCCCTCAAGTACTACAACGCGGCAGCCAACAGTCATATCGACGAACCGGTGATTGTAACGATGAACGGAGCGTGGCGCGGAAAGCCGGTAAGCGACATGGCAAGGTCGAGCGGAGACAGGCTCCGCAAGCGCATGAAGAGTCTGCAGACCGATGAGGCTCAGGTAGCGTTGCTCAATCTACGCGGCGTCTCGGCGGCAAATCGCAACGATTGGCGGGCAGCACACGACTACTTCTCGCAGGCGTATCGCCTCGGTCCTGACAACGCATTTTCCCTGAACAATCAGGGATTCATGGCGGAAAGAGACGGCGATCTGGAAAGCGCCGAAGACTTCTATCGCCAGGCTCGCGAAGCCGGAGGCTCGAACGATCGCGTTGGCATTGCGACCCGCCCGGCCGCCGAAGGCCTGAAGTTGTCATCCGTCGCCGACACAAGCGAAGGACAGGTCTCAAGCGCCATCGAAATTCACAGCGAGGCCAGGCACCAGCTCCGCGGACCCATTGAGCTAAAGCGCCGAGACGGTAGTACCGTGCAACCCGCTGCAAGTTCTCCCGCAGGGCCGCCTGCCACGAATCCGCCGCAGCCCGACACTCCGCGACAGTAGTCGTCCACTTGTCTCCCATCGCGCGACCGCCCGCCTGATCCAGCTTGAGCCTACGGAATTTCTTGCGCGGCCGCGCTCGAGGACCCCACTCTTCCACATCAAGTCGGTCGGATGTGCTACGCATCGACAAACCAAGGTAGTGAACCGATAGAGAAATTGCGTCAATACCCTAACTACTGTATTTTGCACAGTAAGTTTTCGGTAAGATGCAATCCGCTCCGCATCGTCCACTCCCCTCACGGGCGGAAAAACTGAAAGGGCCTTGGAGGCTAGAGTGAATTCATCCCCATCCGCATTGGCTCGCCTATTCAAAGGCGATTCCAAACTCAACGATGCGCAGATCAAAACCGCCATGCGGTCTCTCCTGCTTATCACCATCTATGTAGGATGTACTACCATAGCGAGCGCGCAAGTCACTTCGATCTCAATCCAATCTCCCGGACTTACTCCCAATGGCACGACCAACCTTACGTCGCCTGTCCATGTAGCGGCTACCGCTGAGGACCTTAATCCGGTCACCGGCTTCGTCGTTTACGTCGATGGTCAGAACGTCTTTCGTAACTTCGCGACCACCGTTGACGCCTGGGTCATGCTGCCCGCCGGTCCGCATACTCTGTATATGAAGGCCTGGGATGCGCACAGCAACTACACCTCGCACACCTATCAGATCAATGTGACCGGTTTTGCTCCCCCAAATCCGCCAGTCTACGCACAGCGTATCGGCGGGATTGACGGCGAATCGTGGACCGTCGACAACAATCCCGACGTGGGCGGAAAATGCCAAACCGGCAGTCTTGGCAGCTTTGCCAGTACGTCGGATCCAAATACCGAAAACGCTCCCGGACCGGGTCAGCATTTCGTCCTGAACGGCGCCTGCCAATATGACGACAGCCTCTTCTATTGGAAATACAACGATCCGCAGTCCCTCGAAAGCGCCACCAACTATCTATGGGAGTTCTGGTTCTATATTCCGAGTACAACCAAATCGAACACCGTGCAAGCGATGGAATTCGACATGTTCCAGACCGTGCCATTGTCTGACGGCATGCATGAGTTCATGTTCGGGTCGCAATGCAACTATGCGAAGAATGCCTGGGACTTTTGGGTACCGAGCGGGTCTCATCTGACCTGGGTCACTTCGGCCATATCGCCCTGCCGTTTTTCGACCGGCGCCTGGCATCATGCCGTGTACTTCCTGCAGCGCGTGACTTCGGCCGGATACCAACAGATTCCCTTGACCTTTGGTCCTACCACCGACATCAACAGCTACTTGCGATTCGGGACCCTCACGATCGACGGCCAGACGTCGTACCTGGGCGGGCTGGCGTGGTCGACGATTCCCAAACCGGCCTGGGGTGCGGTTGCGGGAGTGCAGCATCAGTTGGATACATCGGTCGCCGGCGTTCTAATCGAGCAGTACTCGAACCGGGAATCGCTAACCACGTGGTAGGCCTACGTGGTTAGTCGAGATCGGACAGCAATCCAGACGGGAGGTGCGCTCGCGCCCATCTCCCGTTCGCCGCACCGATCTCAAGCCGCATCGATTCTGGGCGGGGAAATCGCGGTCACCGGCTCGATCGGCTCTTCCGGAAAGGCGACAGCCCTTGGCACCGGTGGAAGCCCGTGCAGCGCCGCCCGCAGGGAAACGTGGCGCCGATTCATGAGTGCAAGACGATGCTCGCCGGTAGACCCAAGGATTCGTTTGCGTCTCTCCAGTTCGAACCACCTGAGATAGTGGCGAACAACGTTGGGCATGGTCATTCTGACCGCCGCTGAATAGTTCTGTTCCGCCGCCATGCGCTGATCCTGCGGCGACTCAAGCAATCCAATCAATTGCGCCGCCAGGTCCACGGGATCGCCGGTTTTATAGAAGCTGATCGCCATGTCTTCGTCGGCTGCCATGTCGCGAAAATCGGCGATGTCAGCCGACACGATGGGCAACCCATACTCGCACGCCTGGTGCGCTGGACCACTCGAACCGGTCGCGGAATCGTACGGCAGAACCAGAATGCTCGCGGTACTGAATAGTTCCGCCAAGCCCGACTCCGGAACATAACCGCGAAATTCAATTCGCGGATTGGGCCCATACGTATCGCGCACCGATTCCCAGTATCCCGGTCTGGTGTGATGATTCGATCCGCCAATGATCAGGCGCGCGGTGGGCACTCTCCGCAAGACCGCCGGGAACGCTTCCATCAAAGTCTCAAGGCGCTTGTAAGTTCCCCAATGCCCGATGGCCAGCAGCCGCTGCTCGGGATTGCCGCGCAGGGCAAAGTTCGGCGGCGTGGGGCAACGCGCGAAAATGCCATGCGTGCCCAGAAGAACGTTATCGACCGAGTATTTTTTCGCCAACGTGCGGCGATAGCCTGACAGCAAGACCGAAACCGAGTTCGCATTCAGGAGCATTCGCGTGGCAACAGCGCTTCCTAGCCGATAGAGCCGTTCCCGCTTGACGCCGGCGTCGCCAAAGTCGACGTGCTCCACGATGTGATGCAGGGTGACGTGCGTAAAGCAACCCATGGCCCGCGTCACTGCCGGCGCGCACAAACCTGCGAAGGCCGCTACCGGATACTCAGGAGTTCCAAAGGTCGAATAGACGAGGTTGAACCAGACCACATCCGGCTTACAGTCATGGACCGCCTTGATCAAGCGCAAAGGAGACGTCACCCGATTGCTTTCCCAGCAGCGGATCACATGGAATCCCGGCACTTCCCCCTGGTTTTCGCGGTGGACGGGCTGGCCGTCCGCTCCGGTGTTCCATTCATAGGCGGTTAGTTTGTCGGCCAGAATCGTGAGGTTGACGAGCGGATTGCGCTGGAGCTCCCGAGCAAGATAGAGCCCGTATTCGTTCAATTGGCGGCCGCTGGGAGGAAACGCCGTAATAAGACAAATTTTCATAACCCGTTTGTGCCGGCTCCTTGGTTCCTGAGTTCCTTTTGTTAACTGCCCTACCAGCTAAAAAATAGTGATTTGCGCGTACGGCCTGAATTGTTGACTGGACGGGCCGTTGAAATTGAAGAAGTCTTGCTGTTGTATGCCGGCGGAGAAACGAATTGGATAGCGCACAGGGAGCTCTTGCCCATTCTCCTGGAACGTCCGTCGAATCGGCATCGCATAGGAAATTGCGAAACCGGACTGCACTGCGTCGTAGGCGTGGATACCCATATTGCGCGAGTATGCGGCCGACGCCTGTATCGACCAATTGCGCGTGGCCGAAAACTCAACATTCCCCGCCGGGCGAAATGCCTGCGCGAGCGCGTACTGGTTGATTTCAACCCGCCAGGATCGCAGATATTCACCGATGGCGCGGACCTTAAGCCGATCCGAAAACCGCCGCTCGATTCCAGCATAAGTGGAGGTGTAGTAAAACTCGCGCGGAACGGGTGAGAACTGCTCGTCGCGCGCTCCCCATCCGGTGATGAGGGCGTTCTTGCCCCACGGGCGGCCCACGCGAAACTCCACCGCTCCCGCCAGGTCGCGGCTGTGCTGACTGTTTTCAGTAAAAGGACCCGCCTCCCGTATCGCGAAACCATTCACCGAAACCCAGTTGAAGAACGAACTGGTCGACATATATACGTACTGCCGGAAGAGATTTTGGTTCATGTTGTAGGGATCGCGCGAATCCCGTCGAATTGTTTCCTGAATGCCGGTGTTGAAGTTGAAAACGTTATCTCCCCAACGCAAGGACGGACTGATTCCGTAATTGAAGTTGTAGTCCCAGGTATCGCGATCGACGATCGTATTGGCGCTCGGCAACGAGATCTCACCCCGCGCGTTGCGAACCTGAAAGAATCCTCCCGACTCCGGCATGCCCTGAATGTGCAAGTGAAACGCCTCCGTCCACAGGCTCTGGATAGACGAACGTGGCGGAGGCAGGGGCCCACCGGTTCCCCCCGCGAATGCCGCGTCGAGAGGATAGACGGTTGTGTCTTCGAAGATAGGCGAGAGTGTGTAATCGGAGATAAGGCTTATCGTGTGGTTGATTCTCAGGCCTTCGTCGCCGCTTGCGCGAATCATTGCCATCTCGGCCGTAGTATCCTCGCCGGCAGCTTGCGCTGCCTGGGCAAACGCGGTCAATGCTTGTGCGTTCTGCCTCCGCTGGCGCAGCGTGTTTGCCTTCGCCAGAAGATAGTTGTAGCTGAGCTCGTCATCACCGAGATTCTTGCTGACCTCATCCAGTTGGGCCTCGGCTCGCATGGTATCGCCCGTGGCCAGATAGGAATTGGCAAGCCCCACGCGCACGTCGGACTCAGGCGCGCCCGCGGCCAGCGCGCGCTGAAAATACACTTGTGCAAGTTGATATTCGTGCATCCCGAGAAAAATATCGGCAGCCTGCACGAGTTCGGTCCCGGTTGGCGGTTCCGTCTGCCCCGCACTCGATTCCATCAGCGCAAGCGTCACCTGACGGCGGGTATCGTCCATCTGCCCTTGATTCATCATGAGGTGGGCAATCGCCAGACGAACCTCGACGCGGTCACTTCCCTTGGCCGACAGCGCCCGTTCGAACCGCGCCATCGCGGCTTTCTGTTCGCCGAGCACGCTCAGCGCCTCGCCGGTCGAAACGTAGACCGTCGCCGGCCCCGCTTTTTCCGCCAGTTCGATGTAATGCATCGTTTGATTGCGCTCATGAAGTTGCGCGTAGCAGCGCGCGAGCTGCGCATAGACCAGTCCATTGCCGGGCGCGAGCTTGTCGGACTCTTGCAGGTCGTTAATAGCCTCCTGGTACTCGTGCAGTTCATAGAGCGAGTTTGCAATCGCAACGTGGAGATTGGGGTCGCTGGGATTAGTCTTCAGGGCAAGCCGAAATTCCGCGATCGCTCGCTTCAGCAGCCCTTCATCGCCATATGCTGTGCCGCGAATCAGGTGGAGCGCCGTCGAGTCGCCCATCTCCTTTTCGGCCAACCTGGCCTGCTCGAGCGCCTCTCGGGCGCGGTGCAAATCAAGATCCGCATAGGCCAGACCGAGATGGGCTTCGCCATTCTTTGGCTCAATCTTCAGCGCGGCATTGAAGTCGGCGGCGGCAGCCACGCCCTGCCGTTGATCGTGCAGCACAAAGCCGCGATTTACATAAGCAGTTGCCACTTTGGGCCCGCGTTCGATCGACTTCGTAAATTCGCGTTGCGCCTGAGGAAGATCGCCGTTGCGCTTGTAAACGTAACCGGCGAGCAATGGGAGATCCGGCTCTTGCGTCAGAATATTCTGATATTTCGTGGCCAGCTCCAGCAATTCGTCGTAGCGCTCGAGGTGAAGTAAATCGTATCCGAGATAGACCACCACATCGCGATCCCGGGGAAGCTTCACAATAAGCTGCTCGCCAACTTCAGCCGAACCTTTGTAGTCTCCCGTCCAACTCAAGTAGCGCTCTTTCTCGCGCATGATGAACGGATCCTGCTGCATCTGCGCGGAAGCCATCCCCAGCCATTCCCCCGCCAGCGGGAACTGGTGGTGCTCGATAGCGGCGTTCATGCCCCCGGCAATGGCGAGAGTGTTCTTAGGCGCGAGGCTATGCGCCTTGCGGTAGTTCGTTTCAGCTTTCTCGAAATCGTGCCTCGCCGTATATAAGTCACCCAGAGCCAGATATGAGGCGTAATAGCGCGGGTGAGTCGCCGCCAGGCGCAACAGGTATTTTTCGGCCTCCTTGTCGCGCCCAAGCTGCCGCGAGACGGATCCGAGCGAGGTAAGCGCCAATTCATTGTCGGGATCGAGCGCGAGTATCTTCTTATATATCGCCAGCGCCTCTTCGGCGCGGTCAATCTTTACCAGCAGGTCGCCGTTTAGTTGTAGCGCGTTCGGATCCTTCGGATTCAGGGTAAGTGCGTCGTGAACATCTTCCAGCGCGCCGGTGGTATCTCCGGCATAAAGTTTTATCTGCCCGCGCAACCGGAGAAAGTCCTCGCGGCTCTTTCTTTCGGGGCTCAGCGCGCCAAGTTCAGACTGCGCAATCGCGAGTTGACTCCTGGCCGCGCCGTCATCTTGCAAGCGGTTGTAAGTTTGGAGCAAATTTAGGTGCAGTTGGATCGGATAGAGTGCGCCTTCCGCGGGCGCCTGTGGCAGATTGCTGATGGCCGCATCGTACTCCTTCACCGCATCTTCGTTGCGTTCTTCGAGCATCGCCACCGCGCCGCGAATCGCATGAAGGCGGTAATGATTCGCATTGAGCTTCTCCGCCCGGTCAAGATATTTCACGGTCGTGTCAACGTCTCCCGCCGTCATCTCCGATTGCGCTGCCGAGAGTTGAAGGTTCACATCATGCGGCGAGGCGTTGGCCGCTTCGACGTAGAGTTTCGCAGCTTCCTCCTGCTTACCGGCGAGTTGGTACGTGTAAGCGAGTTCCGCTTTCACCTCGGGACTCTTATTGGATAGTGACTTCAAGGCCGCGATCGCCGCGGAGTAGTTCCCCATCTCGCGATAAAAGCCGGCCAGCGCTCGGACCACTTCTGGGTTGTTGGGCGCGCGGTTCTTCGCCATGTCCAGGTACCGCTCTGCCTGCTTATCCTGGTTGAGACGTTCATAAGTAATCGCAATCAGCAGCTCGGAGCGTGCATCGGCGTGCATCTGCTCAGCGCGCTGCAGTCGCTTCAGTGCCTCTTCGAATTGTCCCGACTGCAGCAGCATCTCGCCAAGCAGCAGAACATCGGCGACACGCCGCGGATCCGCCTCCACCACATGAGTTAGAAGTTTGACGGCCTCATCTTTTCGTCCCATGCGTGCGAAAGTCTGCGCTAATCCGGATTGCCCTTCCAACGAGGAAGGGGTGATCCGCAGACCCCTGTCGTAAGAGTCGACGGAGGCTTGTTCCTTGCCCGCGAGACGCTGCGTGTAGCCCAGCAGGAACCACAGCTTCTCATCGCCCGGAGCCGCCTGCGCGGCCCGCTGCGCGAAGTCCATCGCCGCGGCATAGTTGCCGCCCTTCAGCGCCGCTTCGGCGGCTCGCGCCAGACGCGCATTCTGAATGTTCGAGCCCCAGCCCAGCTTGTCAGATTGCGCATTCTTTTGCGGCTGGGTGCTCTTTTGCTGGTCAGTTTGCGGTGCCTGATCGGTTTCCCCGGAATTCACCTTATATGTCTGCGCGTGGCCCGCCACGCTCATCGCGAAAACAAGCGGCGTCGCCAGCAAAACTCTGAAGTATGAAATCTGGGAGTTCAATCTGCCTCCAGCCAAACCTATGGCTGTGATTGCCATACTTCGATGGCGCACCGCACCCCAATGTTGGCTGACGAGCCAGGCTCTGATGGATTTAGCTGCGGAAGCTCGCGCCGGCGGCAAGCAACCACTCCGCGGCGCGCATAATCCAAGATGGGCAATCGGAGGAAAATTGTGCCAAGGCTAGACTTCGTCGACCGTGCCGACCGTCCTCTGCCGCTCAGCTTTATCTTCCTGATGGCTTTGTTGGTCCATGGTCCTCTGCTGCTGATGCAGCTCCCACTCAGATCCTACGACACGAACTTTCACATTTTCTTTGCGTCGCACTACGCCCAACACTGGTTTGACCCCTGGAATACCAAATGGTATGCGGGCTTTTCCCAGACCACTTATCCGCCCCTGCCGCAGCAATGGATCGCGGTAATTTCCCACGCGGTTGGCCTCGACCTGGGCTACATGATCGTACAGTTCATCGGCATCCTGCTGCTCGCACTCGGAGTGTATCGCTTCGCGAGTTTGTGGGTTGACCGCCGCGCCGCATCGTACGCCGCCCTGGCCAGCATTTTGATTGGCTCTGAAGCGTTCCTGGTTTACGCCGCCGGACAACTCGCCACCACTTGCGCTGCACCCCTTTATTTGAACGCCCTTCCCTACATCTACGAATGGATCCGCGGGAACAACTGGCGGTCCTTCTTGAAGGGCACAGCGCTGGCGGTCGCCGCCGCCGCCGCTCACCATGCAACGTTACTTTTTGGTTCGTTCTTTTTTGCCCTGCCCGTTCTCGCCCTCGCGCTTTACGACCTTCGGCAAGATCATCGCGCTTACGTCAAGGGCTTCGTCTTCCGGACTGTCTTCGTCGCGGCTGCCATCGGCGTGCTGATCGCGATCGTGCTTCTGCCCTTCTGGCTGGCTCTTATCAAGTATCCCGTCACGCAGCTTCCTATTCCGCATCCCAGCCGCGCAAATTACATTCTGAATCCGGCATTGGGCTTCAATTACTTCATCATTCCCTACGGTGCAATGATTCTGGCGTTCCCGTTCATCCTCATCCGCGGCACGTCCATCCCGCGCCTGCGCCCTCTGCTCCTCGCCTTCTGGGTCGCTTTGTTGGTCGGCCTTGGATCGACCACGCCGGTTGCCCGCATCCTTCTTGCCCGGGCGTACGAAGTCTTAACCATGGAGCGCTTCAGCTATTGGGCGACGATTCTTGCCTTGCCCTTCATCGGATTGTTGGCGGAGGAACTGGTCGACCGGCGTCGTTGGCGGGCTGTCGGCGCAATGGCGGTGGCTGCAGGTCTCACTTGTGCTTCGGCTGTGGCATGGGCAACGGTGCGGCCGGCGGCCGTGGATGACTTCAAGGTGGATACACTCGCCGCCTGGCTCAATCGCGATGGACACGACAAGTATCGCTACATCACACTCGGGTTTGGCAATCAGATCTCACGGCTCGCCATGCTTACCGCCGCGGGAAGCGTAGATGGCGAGTGGAACTCCGGCCGATTGCTGCCCGAACTTACCGAGCACGGTGCGGGTGCGCTGACAAGCTCGAAATATTTTGGCAAGGGCGGCATGGACGCTCTGATGGCCGTCCTTCAACATGCCGATCGTTACGGGCTGAAGTGGGTCTTCGTCAAAGAGCCGTATTACGAACCACTCCTCGTTTTTTCGGGTTGGCGGCGAATCGAAGATGTAGAAGACCGCACGATCGCCATCTGGGCGCGAGATAACATCGCCCCGGCGACCCCCATCGACTCACCCCAGCGCCCCCCGGTATGGCAGGGCATTCTGTGGGGTCTCCTTCCAATCGGAAGCAGCGTCATGGCCATGTTGCTGATGCTCATTCCAGATCGTCGCAGGATCGCGGAAGTTGGCAGATCCCCGGCTAAGCCCACGACCGGCGTCGAACAGGATCTCGCTGTTGGGAGACTAATCTCATGAGCGCCGACTTTCTGAACACGAATCCCAGGAATATCGATTCCGGCGTTATGGATCGCGGTCACGAGAATCGAAAACACGGAGGCGTCATCTTCGCCTTGGGTCTCCTGGTCGCAACCCTCGCGCTGGTCGCCGTTGGAACCATCTGGCCAAACCAGCAGGACTCGGGCGTCGCAGAACCGAAGGCGAAGCTCATCATTTCCGCTTCATCGCCCCAGGATGCAGTGAACAATCTGCTGCAACAAATCGCGCGCCGCGAGTGGCACTCCGCCTACGAACTTCTCGGAAACAAAGGCGAATTCAGCGAGACCGAATTCAGGAGCGACCTCACTGGCGACTATGGCAGCCTGCGCAGCTACGCCATGCTCAACCAGTTCGATCTTCAGCCGCTGCACGCTTCCGCGGATCAAGCGCTGATTCGCGCGCATTTGCTCTGGTCGTCGGTCGTCGGAACGTTTGGCGACTCGCGCGACCTGCACGTGGTAAGAAATGGCAGGCGTTGGGAAGTCAATTGGCCGATTGTTAAGCAAACCAGAGTCCCTCCGCAGGTAATTCCCGTGAATTATCTGCGCTGGGACGTGATCTACCGCGGACCGGAGGACGATTGGGGCGCCCAGGATGTTGAGGCGCCGCACGTTCGCATCGTTGCAATGCATCCCGTGGACCGTGCCGGCGAGGTCATCCTCATGGGCGAACTCCTGAACGAGGACGTAGTGCCCGCTTTTGTCACCGTGAAAGCAACTTTGCTTGACAGTAAGGGCGCCGCCCTCGGCACCGAAGATGCCTTTGACCGGATTTCCCACGTACTCTTGCCAAAACAGGTTACGCCTTTCCGCGTCGACTTCCACAACATCCGCATGTCTCAGGTCGACAGCATTCGCATGCAGCCGTCATCGAATCTCGTTCCCGCATCGGCAGATCCGGTTATTGGCATCGAATCGCAGCAACTCAATCCCCTCCCGAACGCCTCCCTGACAGGGCAGCTTGTGAATCAGAGCGGGCAAGTCGTCAACGTCGCTCACGTGATTGGCACGTTCTACGACGGTGGCGGGCAAATCGTCTGGGTCGCTGATCAGTATCCGAGCCGGGCACTCCTTCCCGGGACGCCCGTGCCGTTTCAGATTTCATTGCCTGCCGACATCTCCAGCAAGGTGAAGACCTACCGCGTTGTGACCACGACCTACATTTCGAGTCGGATTCAATGAAGAAACGGACTCCATCGCTTTGTGCGTTGCCGATGTTGCTTGCGCTCTGCTTGACGCAACTGGCCGCAGCGCAAGCGGAATTTCGGTTCCCGGCTACAGTTGAAGCCGGCTCGGAGTTCTCAGTCGCGACCTCCGGCTCGGGCGAAGCGAGCTTGTATATTGTCGGGCCGGGCGAGGCTCTCGAGCGTAAGGTGCAACTGGGAGAGAAAATCTCCTTTGGCGCCGAGGACCTGCACAACGCAGGCCATTATGTGGCGATCCTGATCGCAGGCGCCTCGTCGCGGTCCGTTCAATTCGATGTGGCCGCTTCGTCAAGGCCCGGGGCACTCGGCTTTCTGGCGAAGCCATCGCGCTTGGCGGTCAACCGCGAAAACGGCATCAGCGGAGTCGTCTACATTTTTGATACTTTCGGCAACCTTGAATTGAGCCCCAGGGATGTTTCCTTCCAGCTTGCCGACGCAATCGGAGGCGCGCAATTGCGCAACGCAACCAGCCGTGAGGGCGTCGCATTTGTGCAAATGAATTCCGCTCCCAAAGCGGGCGCCGCTCATTTTCAGGCGGCCGTGGATGGTGTTCACGCCACCCGCGTGATCGAACAGGTTCCGGGCGATCCTTGCTCGATTCGGATGACGGCGCGCCCGGCCGCGGGTCAAAGAGTTCGATTGCAGACCGACCCGGTTCGCGATTGCGGTGGCAACCCCGTTCCTGACGGGACGATTGTAAGTTTCACCGAGACGTATGGCGGCCGCGTATCGACCGTCGACGTCCCGCTGAAGCGCGGCGTGGCACAAACCGAGCTACCCGCGGAAAATGGCGCCGTGATATCCGCCGCCGCCGGAGTCGTGCTGGGCAACGAGATTCGCTGGAGCGGGCGATGAAAATCCTGGCGTTACTCTCTCTTGCCGGTGCCGTTCTTGCTGCCGTGCTGCTTTCGGCGTCGGCCGATCCTGCAGTCCGCGTCGCTCCCATGGATGCAGTTGGACCGCGTTCCATGGAACCACAAACCCAGTCTTCCGTGATTCGCGACTATTTGCTCGCCTGGCAGACGTTGGACTCGGCCTTGACCCAGAATCGCCCGGAACTCCTCGATGCGGTATTTGTAGGCAAAGCGAAGGAAAAGCTCGCGGAAACAATTCAGGAGCAACAGACGATCGGAATTCAGTCAAGCTACCGGCCCCGGTCGCACGACATCAAAGTTGTGTTTTATTCCCCAGAGGGGTTGTCGATTCAGCTTCTCGACGAGGTCGACTACGACGTCAGTGTATCCAGGAACAAGCAATTGCTGGGCTCGGAACATGTTCGCACCCGTTATGTGGCGGTCCTTAGCCCGGCTGAAACCAGGTGGAAAGTGCGCGTGTTTCAGGGGGGAACGCCATAGCCGCCGATGACATTCATACTTTGATCTTGCCTCACTAAAAACAGGCACCAGGAGCCTATTTGTGATCTCCGTCGTCATCCCAATCTACAACGAAGAGGAAATCCTATCGATTCTTCATTCCGCGATCGGCGAAGCGATGAATGACATCGACGAGTCGTGGGAAGTCGTGTACGTGAACGATGGGTCGCGGGATTCGTCGCTCGACCTGTTGCGCCAGATGCAAGCGCGTGATCGCCATATCGTAGTCGTCGACCTTTCCCGCAATTGGGGACACGCGGGAGCGATCCATGCGGGCCTCCAAATAGCGCGGGGCGATGCCATTGTGCTGATGGACGGAGATCTACAGGATCCCCCTGAGGTCGTTCCGAAGTTGGTGGATGCATGGCGCGGCGGCGCGCAAGTGGTCACTGCGGTTCGACGCAGCCGCAAGGAGAGCCGCAAGCTTCTGGCAATACTTTTTCCCCTTTTCTATCGAGTGCTCGGCGCAGTCTCCGATTATCCGATACCTCTGAACGCCGGCATCTTCGGCTTGTTTGATCGCCAGGTGCTCGATTCCCTCAACGGCTTGCGCGAAGGCAATCGCTATCTGCCCGGCCTGCGGGCGTGGGTCGGCTATCGTACGGCGGTTGTTTACTACGATCGGCAGGACCGCATCGGCGGCGGCGGCAAGCTCAGCTTCATGAGTCGAATCAAGTACGCGATGGACGCAATCACCAGCTTCAGCTATAAGCCCCTTCGCCTGACGTTCGTGCTTGCGGCAGCGTCGTTCATTGGAGCCGCTCTGTTTGGAGTTGCCGCGCTTTTCTCCACGTTCAATGGAATCTTCTATGCGCTTTTCGCCGCAATCTTCCTGATGAGCAGCGTTCCGTTGCTCTGCATTGGAATCATGGGCGAATATCTCGGCCGGGTTTACGACGAGGTTAGGGCCCGTCCGCTCTCGATCATCAGTCGGGTGTACCAGGGCGCGCCAGCCTTTGTATCGACGGGGCTGGGGGCGGGACGGGGAATGGATCTCACCGATCGCAACGTGCGGGAAATTAACCTGACGGATGCTGATGTAGGAAGAACATATCCCGCCGCTTGAATTGTCTCGGAAACTCTCCCGAACCGGCCGACCTGGGAGTCTTCAGTCGGCCAATGGACTCATTCTCCTGAACTGCGGCTTGCCCGCGCGCCGTCGCACTTCGAAAAACCGCGCTCGATGGCGGTACCTTCTTCGTAGTCATTCCAGGTCGCGATCAGCAGGAACGGAATAGGATCGTCGGCGGGGTAACACTCACGCGATATTTTCATCGTGTCGGAAAGCGTCTGGCCGCACCGCTGCGAGATGTACCGGCTCAGGCTCCACGACGCCCTGCGGTCGTCAAATCCCGCCCACGCCGTTCCAACAGCTATCTTGTCCGGATACTTGGACTGCATCGTTTGATAAAAGTCCCGGAGATAGTCCTCACCCCAATGGCTTCCGTCGGGCGCCCAACCCTTCTTCCCCGGATTGATCCACGCGTAGAAGCCATCGAAGTCTGAGGCGTACGCGCTCTTTCTATATTCGAAAATCAAAAGCGGTGGCGTACTCCACTTGTTGACCTCCGCCCGGACGCGGCTCCAATCGGTATGATTCGCCTTCGGAAAGATAAAAATCACCGGCCTTCCTCGATAAGTCAAATACGCCTGGCTGCTCGCCGTTCCGGACGCAAGATACTTCTCGTGAAATGAATCGAACGCGACCAGCGCGTCGTCGGTAGCTGGGCCGGTATCCTGATCGGTCTCGTCATACATCATGGCCACGGAGAAATTCTGCTCCGCCGCCTGCGCTTGCAGCAACCCATAAGCTTTGTCGATGAAAGGTTCCCGGTCCCCGTACCAGTCGACGACAAATCCGGAGATGCCGAGCTTCTTGGCCTCTTCAATCTGCTTTTTCAGCGTCACCGGGTCTTGCGACGAGTACCCGACATCGATGTGCTTCGGATGGCCGAACCAGGGCTCATAAACCGCCAGAGCCTTGGTGGGCGCGCCTCCGCCCTTCGGAGCCGATTCATGCAAGGCCCCGCGAAGCCCGGTGTGAGTGCAGCCATCGAAGGCAAGCAACATCAACACCACAACTGTACTTACCGAAGGAAATGCCATTGGAGACTCAACGATTAGAGGGTCCGCGTGGGACTTTGGGTTGCAGCTCAATCCGCAGGTTTCAACGCGATTTGCGGGCAGCTAGCCGACCCTCCAGCGCATCTGAAATTCAACTCCTTTGGATCGGTCCGCGCCGTCCCCCTGCGCCCATCGATACCAGGTCACGCCACTTGGGAGCCCGGAGCCGGATTGTGTCTTCGAAAATCATCGCGCGGATTAGCGCGAAAACCAGAACGCCACGTGAGAGGCTACTCAACGGAAGCGCTATTCTGCTTACTGCTCTCTGCATCCTCACCTTAGCCAATTTCGGATACAACATCGCAGTTGCCAGAATCCTCGGCCCGATTTCATACGGCCACACCACCGCCGTTTACACCCTCTTAGTGCTGACTTCGTCCGTCACACTTTCATTCCAGATTCTGGCGGCCAAGATCGTCGCGCAGAGGCCCACAGCCGATCTACAGACTCTTGCCTACCGGGAATTCCATCGCTGGGGTTGGGCGGCCGGGATCTTTGTCAGCTCCGTGCTGCTGCTTCTCCGGAACAGCATCGCGGTCTATCTCAATGTTCCAACCCCGGCTCTGATCGTCTTGCTGGCAGTCGGCACGACCTTCTACGTTCCGCTGGGCGCGCGCCGCGGGTATCTTTTGGGAACATGCAATTTCCGTCAGCTTGGGGGAAATCTGGTGCTGGAGGCGCTCACCCGACTCTTCGGATCGCTCTTGCTCATGAAGCTCGGACAGGGCGTTCCGGGAGTGATCGCGGCCAATGCGGCTGCGATCGTAACGGCGTACCTCTTCGCCCGGCCGACGCTCAGTGATGTGAGCAGTCCGCAATGTGCCCTCTCCGTCGACTTCCGCGAGGGTCTCCAGGCCGCCGTCTTCTTCGCCGGCCAGGTCGTCATTAATAACTGCGACATTGTCGTGGTCAAGCACTTTTTCTCGCCTGCCTCCGCCGGACTTTATGCGGCTGTCTCGATGGTCGGCCGCGTGGTGTTCGCATTTTCATGGTCCATTGTCAACAGCATGTTCCCGATTGCGGCACAGACTCATGATCGCAGGCACGAAGACCACGGCGTGCTCGGTCTCACGCTGCTTATGGTTTCCGGCGTTTGCCTGACCTTCATCGTAAGCCTGCGTCTAGCTCCGGGTTGGATTTGGCTGCGCTTGTTTGGCGCACAATTCGGAACCATCGGCGGCGGCGACTTTCGCCATCTTCTCCTCCTCTATGCGCTGTCCACCGCCGTCTATAGTCTGAGCGTCGTTCTGATCGCGTACGAAATGTCGCGCAAAATCGCGAATACCGGTTGGTTTCAGCTCCTGGTAGGCGCCGCCGTGGTTGCGGGCATTTACGCGTTCCACGCTTCTCTCGCGCAGGTCATCTGGGTTCAGGTCTTCATGATGGCGCTCCTGGTACTTTGCGTTTCGATTCCCTATCTCAGGACGATCTTTAAAGAGAGGAGCGGCGGCGAAAAAACCGTCGTGCCCGGCTTCGTCAAACTGCACAGACAAGTCACAGAGAATGAGGTGATCGCAGAATTCCTTAAGACGGATTTTCACGCTCCCGAGTTTGCGCAGTATCAAAGCGCTCTTCACGATCTCGTGGTCGCTCCCGACCTGCAGCACGAGGGGCAGAACAAAGTGCGGCGGGCGCTCTTCAACGTTCGCCACCGCTCTCTCTGGAAGCAGTTGCCGGCCGATACGGAATGGTTCGAAGCCGAACTTGAAGCGAAGGATTTGGAGCGCATTCGGGTTTTCCCGCGAGCTCAGTGGCGAAGATTTGCCGCCGGGGATTTCGATCTTACTCAGGTTGCACAGCGAATTGTCGACGACCACTATCGCGCCGGCGCCAGCGCCGCCTTCCTGGCAAAGATCGATGACTTGCGCGACCACCTCAACGAAGAATATGCCGCCGGCGCCGTGCTGCTGATTGGCATGGACGAACGCGGGCCATTCACGATTCTCGACGGCAACCATCGCCTCGTGGCCGCGATGCAGAATCCCTCTCCCACCTTAAAGAGGTTTCGTTTCTTCTGTGGACTTTCTCCAAAAATGGCGCAGTGCTGCTGGTTCCGGACAAATGTCGCCACCCTCACTCGCTATGGCAGACACCGCGTATGGCATTACACTCACGACGCCGAAAAGGAACTCCACAGGGTTTTGCAGCACTCCGGCAGAGACCCGCAGGCGGCTTAACGAAAGGCCGCGCAGAAAACTCAGAGCCGGTGCGGTCTGACTGGTTTCGTATTAGTTGACTTAGTCGGCGGGTTCTCGGAACGTAACATCTCCCATCGTGCGCGGCGGAAGCGATTGATCGAATGCTTCTATGATTTGGTCTACGAGGCAGGTAAGCTTCGCCGCATCTTTTTCGTCAGCGGCAGCGGCGCACAGTTCACGCCAATCGGCTCCTTTCTTTTCAGCCATTGTGAACCTCCTATCTACGTGGAATCCTGCAACTTTTGGGCCAGACGCTAAGTGGCACAGCCTAAATGACAAACTCTAGAGATCTCGCGTGTAATTCTTTCTCGATGAAGGTCGTGAGTTCCCCAAACTACCAAAGCCTGATCCCTAGGGCGACGCCTTCTTGCTTCTAGAGAGTCAACCCGATAGTTCACGACAACGACCGCGGTTTAGAGTCGGATCGATGGGAGCCGTCGATAGCCCATGAAACGATTGAGGAGAGTCCAGGATTCATAGCAAGAATTAATGACAGTGCGGTTCAATCGACAACCAATTGACAAAGGAAAATCCCCCATGAATAAGGATCGCGTGGAAGGCAAAATGAAAGACGTGGCCGGGCGCGTGGAGCGCCAGGCGGGCGAGTGGACTGACAACGAGAAAATGCAAGTCCGCGGCGCGGCCAAGCAGGCACAGGGCAAGATACAAAATGCAGTCGGCAAACTGAAAGACGCAAGCAAGGATGCGCTTGCAGACTCGGATGTGGACGAAGAGCTCAACAAAAAAGAGGAGGCCGGGCCCGAACAAAAACGTACGGGCCGGCACAACGCAGCCTGATTGCCGACCGACAAACCACAGGCTGAGACGGCTTCCGTCTCGGCCTGCGACCTGGCTAAGCGGGGTTTGCTTGGTGCGGAGGACCATCTCATGCCCGGGAAAAAACACGTGCGCGGTGTAAGCGCCAAAGAGCAGCGTCAATACGAGCACATCAAGGAAAGCGCGGAACGATCCGGCCGCTATGGCCGCCGCGCAAAAGAGGTCGCAGCCCGTACCGTGCTCAAGCAGCACAAGGAAAAAGGCCACAGCGCGGGCCGTTAACGGAGTCCGGCGATTCGTGATTTCGAAAGTAATCGGGACTGCGCTGTATTGATTTCGCTTTCCGGTGCCGCTTAACTTAGGTTCAGAGGCCCCTTATCTTAAATGACTGAGATTGACCTTGATCAGAATCTTATTGGCCGATGACAATCCGTCAGTGCGCCGTTACTTGCGCGGCCTGCTCGAGCAGCAGGATGGCTGGCGTGTCTGCGACGAAGCGAGCGATGGCGCGGAGGCCGTCGAGCGCTTTGAACACGGCCATCACGACCTGATTGTGCTCGACTTCCAGATGCCCGAGATGAACGGTTTGGAAGCGGCGAGAAAGATCATTCACGAGTCCCCCAAAACTCCCATCCTGATGGTGACTCTGTACCTGTCCAAGCAATTGTCGCAAGAAGCCCAAAAAGTCGGGATCAAGGGCACATGCCCCAAAACCCGGATCAGCTGCGTGGTCGAGGCCGTTTCTGCCCTGCTTCGGCAAGAAACCTACTTCCCGAACTAGCCGGAAATTCCATGCCCGTAGGCATTCTTCAGGGCTCCCCCTACAGGGTTCGCTGTATTCGGTAAATAACAAGTCTTTGGTACGTTACTACAGCAGTCACCATGGAGCGATCAATGACCGCTGCGAATTTTTCGGGCCAGGAAGCCCTGGCGGCTCGACCGTACTCTGCACAACGGGAAGAGGCCGGCCACGCGGCGCACGTGGTTCAGTTCTATGCTGACGACGCGTTTTTTCTCGATGGGCTGAGCAAATATGTCGGGAGCGCTCTCGCGGCCGGGGATGGGGCCATCGTGATCGCGACCAAAGCTCACCGTGATGGGATTGCGCAGAGATTAAGAGCGCGTGGAATGGATTCGACCCACGCCACTGCGCAAGGACGATACCTCGTTCTGGATGCCGCCGAAACGCTTTCGAAATTCATGGTGAATGATTTCCCTGACACCGCGCTCTTTACCGACGTGGTGGGAAGCATCGTCGTACAAGCCACGGCTTGCGCCGAGGGAAAAAGTCCGCATGTATCCGCCTTTGGAGAAATGGTCGCGCTCTTGTGGGCCCAGGGCAAAATTGAAGCCGCGCTGCGCCTCGAGGAACTGTGGAACAGCCTGGCGCAAACCCACAAGTTTTCTCTCCGCTGCGCCTACCCCATGCAGGCATTCTCCCGGGAAGAGCATGGCGAATCTTTCCTGCGCATCTGCGCCCTTCATGGCGGGGTCATTCCCGGTGAGAACTACACCTCTCTTTCGAATGACGACGATCGTTCCCGGACCGTTGCGGCATTACAACAAAAGGCTCAGGCGCTCACCGGCGAGATCGAGGAACGAAAGCGGGTGGAAGAAGAACTGCTGCGCAGTAAAGCCGGGCTCGAATTGTTGGTGGAGCAGCGCACCCTCGCACTGCGCCGCCTTTCGGCGCGGCTGCTCACTCTCCAGGACTCAGAGCGGAGGAAAATTGCCCGCGAACTGCACGATTGTCTAGGACAGTGCTTGATCGGCCTGAAATTAAACATTGACATGCTCAAGCAATCGCCCAATCAGCTATCCTTATGGTCCGAGGTGGAAGACTTGATGCAACAATCCATCGCGGAAGTAAGGACGCTCTCTTACCTTCTTCATCCCCCCACCATGGACGCGGCTGGACTTGCCTCGGCGGCGCAGTGGTTCGTCGAAGGATTTGCCCAACGCAGCGGCATCGCGGTGAACTTGAATTTGGATAAAAATCTGCCGCGCTTGCCCGACATTGTTGAACTTACATTATTCCGCGTCATGCAAGAAGCTCTGACCAACGTGCACCGCCACTCCGGCAGCTCGACGGCCGAGATTCTCCTTCAAAAAAAGGACGGCCAACTTACTCTGGAAGTCAAAGATCATGGCTCCGGAATCAAACCAGAACTGCTGACTCGCTCCCGGGAAACCGGGGCTGGCCTGGGCATCGGCCTCACCGGGATGATCGAGCGTATACGCGATCTGGGAGGCATTTTGCATATTGATTCGGACTCGAATGGTACGTCCGTAAAGGCAACGATTCCGGTTCCCTGAGGCCGGACGGCGCAACGCAATGAGAGCTTGGATGGGAACTGCGGACCGGCATGAACGGGGTGTGAAATTCGAAGTGCGAGCGACTTTCCGCCGGAAGCCTCCGCCGGCTGGCTGGCAAACGCTATGAATCTTCGAATCCTGGTCGTGGATGACCATCCGGTGGTAAGGCGGGGCATGAAGAATCTGCTCGGCTCGCATCCCGGGTGGGAGGTAGTTGGGGAAGCGGCCGATGGGATCGAGGCGGTGGACAAGGCGGAGCTCTTAAGTCCCGACATCGTTGTGCTGGATCTTAGTATGCCCAGGATGAGTGGACTTGAGGCTTGCCGGTTGATCCGGCGGCATACGCCGAAGAGCGAAGTCTTGATTGTTACGCAACACGATTCCTCGCAGATGATGCGGGAAGCTGGCGCCGCTGGAGCACGGGGTTATGTGATTAAATCGAACATCGCCCGTGATCTGGTAAAGGCGGTGAAAGCGACCAGCGAGCACCTGCCGTTTGGCTGGGAGAGCTGTTCCATCGAGGTGGTTGACTGACACGAAAGCGTGGGTCTCGAGTTGTAGCAAGGAAGCACACACGAGGTTTCGGAGGGTAGCCATGAAGCTGCGGATTCTAGTTGCGGATGATCATGAAGTGGTGCGTCGCGGACTGTGCACGCTTCTGCAAGGGCACGAAGGCTGGGAAATCTGCGGTGAAGCAGTCGACGGCCGGGACGCCGTCGAAAAAGCAAAGGCACTGAAGCCCGACGTCGTCATTCTTGACGTCGGCATGCCGAATCTCAATGGCTTGGCAGCCACCCGTCAGTTGCTCCAGCACGATTCGAATTACAAGATTATCGTTTTGACGATCACCGACGCCGATCAGGTGATCCGGGAGGCTCTCGACGCCGGAGCAAGGGGCTTCGTGCTCAAGTCCGATGCCGCCCGTGACTTGGTTTCGGCCGTTGAGGCCTTGCAGCGCAACCGCATGTTTTTTACCCCCAGAGTCAATGAAATGGTGCTCGCCGGCTTTTTGGACAAAGGGCACAACGGATCCAAGGGCGACGTGCCCAACCTGCCCAAGCTCACCGCCCGCGAACACGAGGTGATTCAACTGCTGGCCGAAGGAAAAAGCTCTAAGGAAGTGGCTTGCGTCCTGAACCTGAGCACCAAGACCGCCGAGACACATCGCAGCAACATTATGCGGAAACTGGGCTTCCACTCGATTCGCGATCTCGTTGTGTATGCCATTCAGAACAACATCATTCAAGTACAGACGTCTCAGTTGAGTCCAACTGAGACGCCATCGATGCATTCTTAGTGGGAAGTGCGGGAAACGAATTACGCCTGGGAAATTAAG
>Ga0335080_10000690_pt1 | contig 31626 bp, 28 predicted proteins | sample Lox_Sample_34_FD_206720 | JGI IMG/M metagenome (GOLD analysis project Ga0335080, IMG submission 206720) | Soil microbial communities from Loxahatchee National Wildlife Refuge, Florida, United States - Lox_Sample_3.4 | ecosystem: Environmental > Terrestrial > Soil > Wetlands | place: USA... | reverse complement strand
CTCCAACCCCGTATCCTGCTCCCGCGCGAGCCATCCGCCGACGACCAGAGCCATGCCGGGAATCGCGGGAATTGTGTAGTACTCCTGCCGCGTCGAAAGGCTGAAGAAGCCGACGATCACGATCGCCCACAAGAAAAACAGCAGGCAGGCTTTGTTCCGGCGCGTCATCTGCCCGCGAAAATCCCGCCATCGCCGTGGCACCTGCATTAGCGCCTGCGGCAAGAATGCCGTCCATGGAACGAGCCACAGCACCAGCAGCACCCAGAACAAAAGAAGAGGAACCTTGTCGTAATCGTGCGGCACGCGCGTGCCCAGAAAGCGGTTTACGTGTTCGTTGACCAAGTAGAACCACAGAAAGCCGCGGACGTTTCCCTGCGGAGGATTGCGCAGCGCCGCCAGAATATGCCACGGCGCCGCGATCGCAAAAAACACCAGGGTGCTGGAAAAAAGCCGCAAGCGCAGCAAGTGCCGCAGGTTTCCAGTCAGCAGCAGGTAGAGCCCGATCGCGCCCGCCGGAAATACCAGTCCAATCAGTCCTTTGGTCAGAATGTTGAGCGCGCATACCGTGGCCAGGCCCCAGCAGATCGCGCGTGAAGGTTTCTCCTGCTCCAGTGATTCCAGAAAAAACCAGAACGTCAATGTCAGCCATAGTCCTACCAGCACATCGGGAATCAGAAAGCGGGTGAACAAAAACGGCCCCAGCGCGGTGGCTAATACCAGTCCCGAATAGAATCCACCCATGCCGCCGAAGGCCCATTGTCCCAACCCCCAGATCGCCAGAATGGTCGCGAGCACGCCCAGCATGAGTGGAAAGCGAGTGCTCCATTCGCCGATGCCGAACAACTTGTAACTTACCGCCACGCTCCAATACATCAAGGGAGCCTTCTCCAGGTAGCGGACGCCGTTCACATAGAGCGTGACCCAGTCATGCCGCTGCAACATCTCCTTCGCCGCTTCGGCGTGGACCGTATCGGCGTCGTCTAACAGCGGCGCACTGGACAGTCCGACCATATAGATCGTCAACCAAAGCGCGATCAGAACAGGCACGGCCATGCGCCAGTCCGCCAGCGAACGGAGAGATGCCCCGGCGGCCTCGCCCATCGCCATCGGCTCGAGCATGTCGGGGGAATTCATCAGGGGATGGCGATCTTCCTGGGCTGCTTCATACCTTCTATTGCACCACGTCGGCATCGAGAACGCGCGGCTGCTCGAGATAATGGGCAACCGCGTACTGAGCCAGGAGCGGCGTCTGGAGCCGAATCTCCGCGCCTATCCATTCGCCTTTTCTGTGGGGCGCATCGTCTTCATGCTTGCACGAACCTCCCGACCCAAACTGCGGGCCGAATTCGGCGCTCTGGATCTGATCGAATTGCTTGATCCCGCGCCACGCCTCATCTCCAACCGTGCCTGCGACGTCGATTTTCAGTCTGATCGCTGCCATTCTCCGAGGTTACCCTTTTCGGACCTTCCCGCGCCTCATCCATGAACGCAACCTAGCTTGCCGCCGCCCGGCCGCCGACCCGCTCTCCTGCGACCTCGCGATAGATTTCGAGTATTCTCGCCACCGAGCTCTCCCACGAGAATCGCTGCATCTGCTCGTAGCCGAGCTTTTTCATCCGCTCGCGCACCTCGCCATCAAGCAATGCCTCCCGCAGCGCGCGCCGAATCTCAAACACGTTCTCGGGATTCACCATCAGCGCCGCGTTCCCTACGACTTCCGGCAGGCTCGACGTGTTCGACGTGACCACGGGCGTTCCGTGCGCCATCGCCTCAAGGGGAGGCAGTCCAAAACCCTCATAGAGCGATGGAAACACAAAAATCTTGGCCACATCATAAAAAATCCGAAGCACCTCGATGGGCACGAACCCCAGGAAACGCACATCGTTCTGCACGCCGCCGCTCACCACGGTGCGCCGCAGCCGCGGATGACTGGAGAGATCGTCGCCAATGATAATCAACTTGAGGTCCCGAAAGCGCTGTTCCTTGGCCAGATCGCTCTTCAGGGCGGAGAACGCTTCAATGATACGCACAACATTCTTATGTGGCCGAATCGCACCCGCATAGAGGAGAAATGGGTAGTTCACCTGGTAGCGCTGGGCGATCAGTTCGCGATCGGCGTCGCTCGCATGACCGTGGAGAAAGCGTTCATCGATTGCGTTATAGACCACTTCGATGCGCTCATCGGGGATTGCCAGCAGCTTTTCGATCTCGCTCTTGGTAAATTGCGAGACGGCCATCACGCGCGCCGCGCCGCGCAATACGCGGCGCGTCAGATAGAAATGCAGATTCCTCCGTAGGCTGGAAAAATTCCTCGAGCCATACATGTGCTCCAGCAGATCGTGCACGGTCAACACGTAAGGACAGGTCAGCCCGCGCGGCATCCAGAAAAGATGCGGAACGTGAGCCACATTGCACCCCAGCCGCTTCACCACCGCCCGGAACTCGGTGTAACCCTTCGCCGTGCTCTCCGGAGCCAGCAGTTCCACCGCCTGAAAATTTGCGGGCAGCGGCCCGCACTCCGCCATCTTGGCGGGCGATCCAATCAGAAAGTAAGTGCTCTCGCGATCCAGCCGTGCGAGCGTCCGCACGACATTGCGAATGTAGGTTCCAACGCCGAACTCCGTCATGCGACGGATATCGATCGCCACTTTCACGAAGAGAATTTAAACACAATGACCTTTTAGAACACAGCAGATTTCGGGATTGAGAGCCTTGTCGGCGACGATGGCGTGGCGCCAGCCGCCACGATGATCGGGGATAAGTCAGGCGCCTTCTATGGCACGACACAGGCGGGGGGCGTTTATAACGCGGGAACTGTATTCAAATTTGTCCCCTAGTTAATGCCATGGAGCATAAAGTCGCGAAGAAAAGTCACGCTTATGCCCTTACCTCTGCCCGCGCCCGCCGCTCCGCATAGAGCGGGAACTCCTCCGCCAGCCCAATTACCTGGTTGCGGACTTTCGCAAGCGCTCCGGCGTCGGCGCGATTGGTCAGCGCTTCCGCGATCCAGCGCCCGATCTGCCGCATCTCGCCTTCTTTCATGCCGCGGGTAGTAACGGCCGGCGTCCCGATGCGAATGCCGCTCGGCTTCAGCGGCGGATTGGTGTCGAACGGAATGGCGTTCTTATTCACGGTGATGGCGGCCTCGCCCAGCGCCTTCTCTGCCTCGCTTCCCAACATGCCCTTGGCAAATACATCGACCAGCATGAGGTGCGTATCCGTCCCACCTGAAATAATCCGGAAGCCCTCGCCCGCCAGCGTCTCCGCCAGCACTTTGGCGTTCGCCACCACCTGCCGTGCATATTCCTTGAAGGCCGGTTGCGAAGCTTCCAGGAAGCACACGGCCTTCGCCGCCATGATGTGGACCAGCGGTCCGCCCTGCATTCCTGGGAACACCGTTTTATCGATCGCCGCGGAAAATTCCTGGCGGCTTAAGATCATCCCCGAACGCGGCCCACGCAGCGTCTTGTGCGTCGTGGAAGTCACAATCTGGGCGTGCGGCACTGGCGAAGGATGCGCCCCGCCCGCCACCAAGCCCGCGAAGTGCGCCATGTCGACGAGGAAAAGTGCGCCGACCTTATCCGCAATCTGCCGCAAGCGGGCAAAATCGATGATTCTCGGATACGCGCTTCCGCCGCCAATAATCAGCTTCGGACGTTCCTGCTCGGCAAGCTTCTCGAGCGCGTCATAGTCGATCGTCTCCGTCTCTTTCGTTACGCCGTAGGGAACGATCTTGTACGTCTTGCCGGAAAAATTCAGATGATGCCCATGCGTCAGATGCCCGCCGTGCGCCAGGTTCAGCCCGAGCACCGTATCTCCCGGCTGGATGACCGACGCATACGCCGCCTGGTTCGCCTGCGATCCCGAATGCGGCTGCACATTGGCGTGCTCCGCGCCGAATAATTTCTTCACGCGCTCCCGCGCCAGGTTCTCAACTACGTCCGTGAACTCGCATCCGCCGTAATAGCGCTTGCCCGGATACCCCTCCGCATACTTATTCGTGAATACCGACCCGGCGGCCTCCAGCACCGCTTCGCTCACAAAATTCTCGGAAGCGATCAGCTCCAGCCCTTCATGCTGGCGTCGAACCTCGTTGTCGATGGCGGCGGCGATCTCGGGATCAGCCTCGTAAAGCGGACGATTCATAGCGGAATTGTTCATGGAAATTTACCTGTTATCGATTGTAGCTCGGATTGCCGGCCGGATTGCAGTTCGCAGAAAGGAGGTGCAGTTCACAAGATAAACTGACTTCGTATGGCGGATCTGGTCGAAGCCCTGAAGAAAATGGCGCGCGGGGGACTCTGCGGAAGCTGTCTTCATGCGTGCCGAATCGAGTCCGACAAGGGTTCGGTTTTCATCCGCTGCGAGTTGTCGCTGGTCGATCCGACTTTCGCGAAGTACCCGCGCCTGCCCGTTCTAACTTGCGACGGCTACAAGCCAAAGGAAGCAATACGCCAATAGTGGAAGCGCATCTCAGAATTCCAGCATGATAAGTTTCGCCGGGGAGCTCCCCGCGTTGACCAGATTCAACGGCCCCTCCGACCACCACATGTCTCCAGCCTTGAGCGCTTTCCCCTCCGAGCCCTTGCCGTCCGCGTTGGCGGCCAACTCGAACTCGCTAACGGCTACCAGCAGCCTTGGCCGGACCGTTTCGTCTTTGCGCATGGCCGCCTTGGCGGTCAGGTCGATTTGCGACACGCGCACTCCATCCTTCACGAAGAGAATCTTCCTGTGTCCGTTGAGAAATGTTTCTTCGCCGCTGTCTTTATCCCAATGGGCGGGCGCAGATCTCATTTTTTCATCCTGCAACAGTTCGATCGTCACGTTGCGAAACGGGGTGTCCGCCAGATTCCTGGCAATATGGGCGAAGTTCCCGGGAGTAAAACGCGTATCTCCGTCGTAGAGTTTGGCTTCCACCGGCGACTTGCCCTCAACTTCGTTGGAGAGATGCGCATCGCCCAGCGTGACAAAAAAGTAGTCATGCCGGTGCCAGTGCATCAATGTCGCCGCATGGGGCGCAACCTCAACCTTGAAGGCGCGAACGTATGCGTTGTCAATCGCCACGTGGTGGGAAGGCTCGGCTGTAATCTCGACTTCCTGAGCAACGGATCGACTCAGCATGCACAACGGAAGCGCGAGAACGAGTGCGACGAGGATCAAAGTCTGGTTCATGGCGGCGAATTGTAGCACTTTTGCGGGTGCCGCTCTGTGACTCACAAGCATCCCGATCCCGCCCGCTGCAGTGAAGTCACGTTAATCCGGTTCTCTCCGTCCGCCTTAATGAGCACGCCTTTTGCGACGACCTTCTGCCCTTTTTCGCGCGACGGGCGAAACGCCTCAAGCCCGAGCAACGTATTTCGCGAATCGCCCAAGGGCTTGTCGGCTGCCAACTTCACGGCCTCGGCCGAGGTCGTTTGTGTCGTCGAGACGACCGGCGCACTGGCGCGAGTCAGAATCCACGTGTCGGAAGACTTGTCCGGCGGCACCAGGCACCCCACCACTTCGACAATTCCGAGCGCCTTTTCGGCCGTGTCGCTCGAGTACTGAATAAAGGGCGTGAACATCTCATCCCAGCTCTGGTTCATTTCACGGAAATAAACTTCTTTCTCCGGTCCGGGAGCGTGGCCGGCGTCCGCCTCTTGTCCATGGTGATGTAAGTGTGCGTTGGCGGCCGAATTGTCGTAGTGCGCCGTGACCACCAACTTGCTGCCGGCGGGGAGTTTGAGCGGATGGTCGAGCTCGTAGGCCAGCTGCCAGTGAAAATCGTACTTCGGCACTCGGAGCAAGGTCTCAGATCGCCCGTCGGGGAAGATGGCTGCGTAGGTGAAATCCTTGCCGCGTAGATGAGCGTGAGGTTGAAGCTGATAAATCGTTATTGGCTGCGTATAGGCAGTCACGCCCACGACCTCATAGTTCCCGGAGTTCGGAGGAATGGGAGGAATCGCCACGGTCGTGCCTTCGGATTTTTCTCCCGGAGAATCGGTCAGCAACTGCTTGCCATCGGCAATGATCGTCTCTCCCGAGGCCGGCACTCGAAACAGCTGATGTTTAGATGGCTTCGCGGCAAACCAAAACGCCACCCGTGTCTGGTCCTTCTCGGGCTTGCCAGTCGTCTGGTAATGAATGTTGAAGTTCAGGTAGCAGTTCTTGCAGCTCTTCAGCAGCTTTGCGCTGCCCTCTTCATACATTTCAAAAGTCGTGCCCGGTGTGTAGACGCCCAGCATGTCATACACGGCGGAATTGCCCGGGACGGTTACGGCAAAATGTACGTTCAATCCGCTGGAAAACCCCAGCTTGTGCGCGACCTGCTCGAGCTTGTCGATGTTTTCCGGAGTCATGCCGTCGGGCAGCACCAGTTCGGTGATGGCCATGTGATGCACGACCGCGCTGTTGCCGGGGAGCACTTGCATGGCGACGATCCACTTATCTTCCGAGCTGGGCACCTTGACCAGAGATCGCAGATAGGGAATCTCATGCTCGGCGGGCAGCTGGGTCTCCGGCAAAGTGATGATCAGGTCCGGCGGGAGTCCCTTGGGATGCAGCCAGCCTTCAGCAAATTGAGGCGCCGGCGGAAGGTCGGCTTGATTGCCCTGGGGCGCGCCCGCAATGACCCAGGCGAGCAAGGTGTCGATCTCCTGCTGGGTCAATTGCGGATCATTGCGAAACTTCGCGCTCCGGCCCGAGTCCGCGGGCCATGGAGGCATCTCGTGTTGCGAAACTTTGGCCTGGATTGCATCGGCCCGGCGCGCGGCATCGGCGTAAGTTAGCAGGGGAGATGCCGCCGCGATCTGGCCGGGGCGGTGACAATTCACGCAGTGTTTGAAAAGAATCGGCGCCACTTGTTTGCAGAAAGTGACAGGAGGTGCGTTCGCCGCCGAGGCGGCATTGGCCAGGAAAAAACCGTTCAACAAACAAAAGGCGTTCAAGAACACCAAGGAATGGCATCGGAGAACGAAGCGCCCTGGCCGGAAGCCCTGCATGAGAGGAATTGCGAAAGTCATCTTCCCATGGCCGCCGGTTCGATGCAAACCACTTCGCCGACCGCAAACGATGCCGCCCTCGTGGTTTGCCGCGGGCCGTGGTTGCCATCATTGCCTGATCAGACAGCGCTTGAGCCTGGATTGAAATTGCGGGTGATTGCCCGCGAAATCCGCTGGGAATGGTGGCTAAACCGGAGACCTGTGCTATCCAACAACTTCCTTGTTTTCAATAGACACCGCGAGTATAATGCCCCTCAAGTCGGCGATTCCCCGCCGCTCTCCCCTCGCTTGATCAAGTGAGTCACTGAAAGGGTTTACCCCGTCCTATGTTGCGTTTAGGCCATGTGTCCAGGTGTTTCAGCCGCCGATCAGATCCGGTTGCAATTCGCCATTCCTACGCCATCTTCATTGTTGCCATCATCTCTCTCGCCGTTGCTACGATCCCAGCCGCGGGCCAGATCAGCGTTCTGACCCAGCACTACGACAATGCCCGCACGGGTCAAAATACGCAGGAAACCGTTCTAACTCCAGGCAACGTCAATCCCACTCAGTTCGGCCTTCTCTTTCTGCATGCGCTGGACGGCCAAATGACCGCCCAGCCGCTCTATGTTCCTAACGTCTTTATTCCAACTTTGAATGCGACGCACAATGTTGTCTATGCAGTCACGATGCATGATGGTGTTTACGCCTTCGACGCCGACAACAATCAAGGCGCCAATGCTTCGCCACTCTGGTACGTCAGCTTTCTCAATCCCGCTGCCGGCGTGACCAGCGTTCCCCAGCCCGACGAAGGCTGCAGCGTCGGCTACACCGAGTTCGGGATTCAGGGAACACCCGTCATCGATCCGACCAAGAACGCCATTTACATTGAGGCGATCACGAAAGAGAACGGCAACTATGTTCATCGCCTGCACGCTCTTGATCTCGGAACGGGAGCGGAATTGTTTGGCGGGCCTACGGTGATTTCGGCTTCCGTCGTCATCAATGGAGAGACCTATACCTTCATTGACAAGTACCAGCAGGCCCGTCCCGGCCTACTGCTTCAGGACGGGATTGTCTACATCGGCTATGGCGGACCGGGGTGCAACATCAAGACCGAAAACGGCTGGGTGATGGCCTACGATGGCGGCACACTTCAGCAGGTAGGGGCGTGGGACGCTTCGCCGAACGTCAAGGCTTCAGCCGTATGGCTCTCAGGGGCGGGAATTGCCGGCGACGGCAACGGCAATATTTTCTTCAGCACGGGCGACGGGCTATTCGACGGCCCCGGTGGCACGCATTACGGCGACAGTGTAATCAAGCTTTCCCAGGGAGCCAGCGTGCTCAACCTCGCCGACTCGTTTACCCCGTATAACCAGTTTTATTTACAGAAACACGACCTGGACGTGAGTTCCGGCCTGGTGCAAATCCTGCCGCAACAGCCCGACGGCAGCCAGTTCGTCCTCGCCATCGACAAGAATGGAACCACCTATCTGCTCGATCAGAATAACCTCGGCGGATACAATCCGGCGGGCGACTTCCAGATCCCGCAGGAGCTGAATATTCCCGTGCTCGGCCAGGTTCATGCCGGCCTTACGTATTGGAACAACACGATCTACGTCCTCGCGGAACAGACGCCACCCATGGCGTACTCGTTCAGCAACAACCAGATTTCGCTCCAGCCGACCTCCCAGGGGACGAAAGCCACGGCGAATCCCACCGGCGGGATTGTCTCGTCCAATGGCACGCAGAACGGAATCTTCTGGTACGAAACTTTTCCGACTGCCAAACTCTTCGCCTATGACGCAACCAATCTTGCCATCGAGTTATATGACAGCGGCATGGCGGGCGCGCGCGACGAAACCGGCAAGATGGTCCACTTTGGAATGCCGATCGTCGCCAATGGCAAGGTCTACATCGATGGACAGACAAATCTCGCCGTCTTCGGGCTGCTGCCTGCGTTCAGCGCAGTCGGCGGGAATAACCAGAGCGGCCCCGCCGGAACCCAGCTCCCGATCGCGTTGCAGGCGGGTCTGGTCGATCCCTATAGCGGCAACCCCATCGACCAGGCCGGGATTCCTGTGACCTTTACTGCCAGCCCCAAGAGCGGTATGTTCTCCAGCGCCAAAACGCAAACCAACAGCTCGGGAGTGGCCAGCACCAACTACACGCTTTCCACAACCCCGGGTGTTTACACCATTACGGCGGCCAGCAAAGGCTATGCCAGCGCCATTTTCACCGTGACCGCCACCGGCAATGCGCCTGCCACTATCGCGATTGCGGGAGGCAACAACCAATCGGCGGCCGTGAAGTCGAGCCTCTTGTCGCCGCTCAAAGTAAAGGTGAAAGATTCCGCCGGCAATGGAGTCGCGGGCATCTCAGTAACCTTCTCGGACGGAGGAGCAGGCGGCACACTATCTGCGGGCACCGTCGTAACCGACTCCGGGGGCTTCGCGTCAACCAATTACACGACCGGAACTCACGCCGGCGCGGTCAACATTACCGCCTCGGTGACGGGAATTCCCTCCGCAACATTCAAAGCGACTGTGCTCGCCGGGCCCCCCGCCTCGATGGCGATCTATGCTGGCAATAATCAAACGGTAAGGGCGGGCAAGAGTACCTCGAAGCAGTTGCAGGTGCTGATCGAGGACCAATACACGAACGTCGTCAAGGGAGCGCAAGTCACATACAGCGATGGCGGAGCGGGCGGCAGTTTCTCTCCGAACCCGGCCGCATCCACAAGCAAAGGGATCGCCGGATCGCGCTACACTGCGCCAGCCCAGGCTGGAACGGTCACGGTAACCGCATCCTCGCCCGGTGTGGCGAACGTGTTGTTTACGGTGAATGTAGAGTAGGGGGCGGCTTTAAGCCTCGTACACGACTGTCCCGCCGACGATCGTAGCCACAACCTTGCCCGTCACTTGCCAGCCGTCAAAAGGCGTATTCCGTGACTTGGACAGCGACTTAGCCGCCTCGAAGGTCCATTTCTTTTTCGGATCAAAAATAGTCACATCCGCAATCGACCCGCGCGCGAGCGATCCCCGCCCGCGAAAATCAAAGCACCGCGCCGGCCCGGAAGTAAATAGTTCGACAATCCGGCGCAGCGGAATTCGTTTCGCAATATGCAGGCGAGTCATCGCCAGGGCGAGCGCCGTCTCGAGGCCGGTGATCCCAAACGCGGCGCGCTCGAACTCCATCTCTTTTTCATGCGCGGCATGGGGAGCGTGATCGGTAGCAATCGCATCCGCCGACCCGTCCTCGAGCGCCACCAGAATCGCCTCCAAATCCGCCCGTGACCTTAGCGGAGGATTCATCTTGAAATTGCTGTCATAGTCGCGCATATCCTCGTCGGTCAAGGTGAAATGATGCGGCGTGACTTCAAATGTAATCCGTGCGCGCGCTCGTTTTCCGCGCCGTACAGCCTTCAGGGCATCGGCGGTAGAGAGATGCGCAACGTGCAGCCGTGCATTCGGAATCGTAGTGGCAAGCTGCACATCGCGCTCCACCACCGAAGCCTCGGCAGCCGCCGTCATCCCCCGCAATCCGAGCCGAAATGACCGGGCCCCGGAATGCATTGAGCAGTTCTCGGTCAGGCGCGTATCTTCCGCATGCTGCACAACCGGAATATTCAACTCGCCGCCCAGAATCAAAGCCTCACGCATAATGCGGTCTTCCAGAATCGGTTTCCCATCGTCGGTGACGGCAATTGCCCCGGCCGTCTGGAGCGCTCCAAAATCTGTCAGCACTGCGCCCTTGCTGGCCCGGGTAGCGGCCGCGATCGGGAACACATTGACCGCCGGACCGCGATCGGCAGACGCGACCCACTTCACCCAGTCGGGAGAATCCACGACCGGTGCGGTGTTCGGCATGGTACAAACCGACGTGAACCCTCCGGCAGCAGCGGCGGCGGTGCCAGTGGCGATTGTCTCTTTATGGGATTGTCCAGGCTCGCGCAAGTGCACATGCAGATCGATGAACCCCGGCGCAACCACGAGCCCGCGAGCGTCAAATTTGCGATCCGCACCTTTGATCTTCCGCGGGGGCGCAACCTCAGCCACGCGCCCGTCCTTCAGCAGAATATCCATGGGCGCATCGATGCGCGCGGCCGGATCGATCAGATGTCCGCCAGAGATCAGCAAGCTCGATTTGTCGTGAGTTTTCAAGATTGGACCAACTTCTCTTCCATGGTTACTCGCGGATTGTCGCGCATGTTCTCTTTTCTCTGATTGTTGAACACCAGGCGCCGGAATTGTGCGCTTGGCCCAAAATTCGGCGGGAGCCCAGCCTCGATCTCAGTCCCGCGAAGATAATTCAGCATATTGGTCCCAATCCGCGAAAATCCGTGTCAATCCGCGGCGAAGAAGTTGCCGTTCACCGCATCTTTCCGACCGCCCGCGCGAGTATCGCCATGCGCGTAGGCACGCCATTCCTGACTTCCTCGAGAATCCGCGCCTGCGCTCCATCGGCCACTTCGCTGGTCAACTCCAGCCCGCGAATGATCGGGCCCGGATGCATCACGATTGCATCTTTCCTCGCCATCCTGAGCCGCGCGGTCGTCATCTGGTAGCGCGCGATATATTCCGGCAGATCGATCCTCATTCCCGCCAGGCGCTCCTTCTGTACGCGCAGCAGCATCACCACATCCGTGCCCCGCAGCGCGTCCTCGATATGCCGCGTCACGCGCACGCCGGGAGCGATGGTCGAGGCGATATCCGGAACCAGTTCCGGCGGCCCACACAAGAGGATCTTCACACCAAACTTCGACAGCAAGTGACAAGCCGAGCGCGCCACCCGGCTATGAAATATGTCGCCGACAATGGCGACCTGCAGCCCCTTAAAACTCTTTTTGTTCCGGAGAATCGTATAAGCATCCAGCAGAGCCTGCGAGGGATGTTCGTGCAAGCCGTCGCCCGCATTGATCACGGGCACATCCAGGTGCTGGGCCATGATCTGTGGCGCACCCGCACTGGGATGGCGGATCACGATCACATCCGCGCCCACCGCCCGCACCGTATACCCGGTGTCGAGCAGCGACTCGCCTTTCTCAATACTCGAACCCGCCGCCTGGATCAGCACGGTGTGCGCGCCCAGAGTCTTTGCGGCGATCTCAAACGAGCTCCGGGTACGCGTCGAAGCCTCATAAAACAGCAGCAGTACGCGGCGTCCGCGCAGCCAGGGACGCGGCCGGTCCGGATTCATCCGCCGGGCGACTTTCAGTATTCGAAGAATCTCGGCCGCTTCCAGGTGCTCAATGCCGAGCAAAGACCCACGCGCTGCATTCATAGCCAAGTTTCGAACCAAACTACACCTTTTCCATCAGCAAAACCTTCTCCGCGTCATCGACCTCGCGCAGCTTGACTTCAATAATCTGGTTTTCTGTCGTCTGCACAACCCGCCCAACAAATGACGCCTCAATGGGCAACTCGCGATGCCCACGGTCGATCAGCACGCAGAGCTGCAAGCGCTTCGGCCGCCCCTCATGAAATAGCGCATCCATGGCCGCGCGAGTAGTTCGACCCGTATAAAGTACATCGTCGACCAGCACCACTGACTTGCCCGCGACCGCAATCTCAAGCTCGCGTTTCTGCACCACCGGTTTTGAATCGAGCGCCCGTCCATCCAAAGACAGATCGTCGCGATACAGGGTGATATCGAGCGTCCCGACCGGCACCGGCTTCTTTTCAATCCGGTGAATGATCCTGGCTAACCTCTCCGCAAGCGGAACGCCGCGCCGCCGAATGCCGACCAGCGCCAGGTCCGCGCCCCCGTTATTTTTTTCAAGAATTTCGTGCGCCAGCCGGATGAGCGTGCGTTCCACCTCCGACGCGGACATAAGCTGCGCCTTCTGATGGATCTCTACCGGACGCCCCTCGCCGCGCGGAGTCATAAACGCTGCATCATACGCGCGCGGGCAGAGTCAGGGCAAGGATGCCCGCCGCCAGCGAATCAAAAGAGATTTCAATCGGAAAGGGGGTCTTCGAAAAGGCGCTTGTTCTCACTCGCCGGCCGAGGCCGGTGGCGCGGAATGGAGCTCTTCAATCGCGGCTTTCACCTTGGCCGACACCGCGTCCATATCGGCGAGCGTCAGCCCATCGGTTGAAATTATTTCGCCCACGCGCATCTCCAGCGGCTGGGACTTGATGTGATAGGTATTCATGGGCAGCAATTCAAAGGTTCCGGCCAGGGCGATCGGCACGATCTCCGCCTGTGCCTTGATCGCCAGAAAAAACGCTCCCGGCAAAAACGGCTGAATCTGCCCATCGCGCGTGCGCCCGCCCTCAGGAAAAATTACCAGCGGCATTCCCCGGCGCAAACTCCTTAACGAGGACTTAATCGCGCCGATCGAGGCCGACGGGTTCTGCTGATTGATGCATATCTGGCCCGAGCGCTTTAGGTGCCAGCCAACGAACGGATAGGACAAGAGCTCGCTTTTGAAAACGATCCGGAACTGGAAGGGCAAATAAACGTAGAGAATCGGAATATCCAGCGCCGAAGCGTGAGTAACCGCGAAGACGCGAGCCTTGCCGCTGCTCCCGCCGGTGAGGGCCGCGGCATTCCCGAGCACTGTCAATGGCGAAAGAATCGTCTTCATGATCAGCCACGACCATGCGGTAGCCAGCTTGTGCTGAATTCGCCCGCCCCGGTCAAAGAGCGAGCACAAAAGCGAAATTGTGCCCAGCAAGACGGTATAAGCCCAAATCAGCGGATCGAAGATCAAGTAGGAGCGCAGCCGGCTAAGCCAGCCGTGCCGGCGCGGGCGAGTTGGTGTGGAGACAGACCAGGTCGCGCCAGATTGCGTGCTGGCGGGCGGCTTGCCCGTCCAGGTCGAGCCAAGCTCGGCTCCTTCTTTTTCCTCCAGGCTGGTCGCGATCTTATTCAAAGGTTCACACCCTGTACCTATCCATATTAGATGCGAACTCCCAAGGCCCGCATCGCCTCTCCAACAATGTAAATCGATCCTGTAACTACCACCAAACCGTCCGGCCCGGCGGCCGGCTCCGCCTTTTCCAGAGCCTCGGCCACCGTTTCCGCTTGCTCAATCTCCGCCGAAATCCGGCGGGCGGCTTCCCGGATCTCGGCCACGGCAGCGGAGCGCGGGTTGTCGGCATGAGTGGCGATCACGCGTTCGGCGATCGGGAACAGGATTTCTGTAATTTCTGCCACGGCCTTGTCCCGTAAAACTCCAAATACCATGGTCACCGGACGCTCCGGATATTCCGCGGACAGCGTTGCCCGCAAAGCCCATGCTCCTGCCGGATTGTGAGCCACATCCAAAACAAACTCCGGCCGCCCCGGCACCCGCACCGCCTGAAACCGCCCCGGCCAGCGTGTCTCGCGAATCCCTCGCTCAATCGAGCGAGCTGTAATCTGAGCAAATCCCTGCTCCCGCAACTCAACCGCCGCGGCAATCGCCAAAGCGACATTCCGCAACTGATGCCGACCGACCAAAGGCGACTCCACCATGATCTCCTCGCCCAAAACGGCCAGCGGATAGCGTTGGCGCTTCCCCGGGTCCTGTGCGCGAACCTCAGCGCCTTGCGCGGTTAAAGGTTCTCTCGCCGCACGCCAAAACGAATCGCTGCCCGGAGATACCGGAGGCACATAGGGTACGGCATTTGCGGGACGGGCCCCCAAGTCCAAAATCGCATGCCCGATCACCTCGTTGGCCTCGGCCATCTGGGGAAGAGTAACGACAACCCCGCGGCGTCGAATAATCCCAGCTTTCTCGCGCGCAATCTCACGGAGGGTATTTCCCAGGAATTTCTGATGATCCAGCGAAATGTCGGTGATGACGCTGAGGCGCGGGTCCGCGACGTTCGTGGCATCCAGCCGGCCGCCCATCCCCACTTCGAGCACGACAATGTCGGGCCGGCTGCGCGCAAAATACTCGAAAGCCATTGCCGTGAGCATCTCAAAAAAGCTGGGATGCCACGGTAAATCACCCTCGCCGACCAGACGCTCGGCGGTCCGCCCGACGAGGTCGTGGAGCAGGGCAAACTCGTCGTCGGAGATGGCGACGCCATCGAGCCGAATCCGTTCATTGATTCGCACCAGGTGCGGCGACGTATAAAGCGCGCTCTTCAGGCCCGAAGCCTGTAGAATCGCCGCCAGCGTCGCCGAAGTCGATCCCTTGCCATTGGTGCCTGCCACCAGCACGCTTGCAAACCGCCGCTCCGGATTTCCCAGGGCCGCAAGCAAGACCCGCATATGCGCCAGGTCAAACTTGTGGGCCGGCGAGGCCAGTTCGTGCCCCAAGGCGTACATCTGCGCCACTGCAGTTTCGTAGGACAAAGGCGAGCTCTCAGCCGTCAGCTTCCAGCTATCAGTTTCACGCATGGGAAGGCGCGTTTCCAGCGACACGCAATAAACCGCGCCAGACTTACATTGAATGGAAGCACAACGAGGCCGGCAGGATTCGGGAAAAATGAGTTTCCCTGGAGATTTAACCGATGGTTGACGGCGGATGGCTTTTAGGCCGCAGCTCCCGCCATAAAATCGAGCGCCCGCGCAATATAAGGTTTCAAGTCCCGCCGGGCAACCACCGCATCCAGCATTCCGTGCTCCAGCAGGAATTCCGAGCGCTGGAACCCGGGCGGCAGCTTCTGCCGGATCGTTTGTTCAATCACGCGCGGCCCGGCAAATCCGATCAGCGCTCCCGGCTCGGCGATGTTCAAGTCGCCCAGCATGGCAAACGATGCCGTCACACCGCCCGTTGTCGGGTCCGTCAATACAGAAATGTATGGTACCTTTGCCGCATCCAGCCGCGCCAGCGCCGCCGAAATCTTCGCCAGTTGCATCAGACTGATGGCGCCTTCCATCATTCGCGCCCCGCCCGACGCCGAAACAATCACAATCGGAATCTTGTTCTCCGTGGCCTTCTCGATCGCCCGTGTAATCGCTTCGCCGACCACCGCGCCCATGCTCCCGCCAATAAACGAATACTCCATCGCGCTCACGATCACCGCGCGGCCATTCAGTTTCCCGTGCACATTGATGACCGCATCCTTCAGCCCCGTGTCTTCCTTCGCCTGTTTCAGACGTGACCAATACGGCTTCAAGTCCACAAATTTCAGGGGATCGGTCGAGACCATGTCGCTGTCAAACACCTCGTACTCGTCGTCATCCAGCAGTTGGGCCAGCCGGGTTCGGGCGTCAATCCGAAAATGTTTGTCGCACTTCGGGCAAACATTCAAATTGTCTTCCAGGTCCTTCTTCCAGATAATCTGCCGGCAACCGTCGCACTTAACCCAGAGCCCCTCCGTGCGGACCTTCTTTTCACCGGCCGCATCGATCTCCCCCGATTGTCGTTTAAACCAGGTCATAAATGTGTAATTGGTGATTTCTAATTTGTAATTTGACAGTTTCCTTTTGTGGCGGAATGCTCCGCAGCGAGCAAAAGCTTTTCAATTACATACTACAAATCGCAAATTACAAATTCAGTATTCGATTCCCCTCTGCGCCATTACGCCCTTCTCGTAGGCGTGCTTCACCTGACGCATTTCCGTTACTGTGTCCGCGATCTCAATAATTGTCGGATGCGCATTCCGCCCGGTCAAGATCACGTGCACCATTTCTGGCTTCTTCTTCAGTAGCTCAGCCACCTTGGCCGCGTCCAGCATTCCATAGCTGATGGCGTAATTAATCTCGTCGAGGACCACGAGATCCCATTCCTCGGACTGAATAGCGCTTTCCGCTTCCGCCCAGGCTCCTTCGACCATCAGCACATCTTCCGGATCGGGCTTTTCCGTGCCGACCTTCACGAATCCGCGGCCCATCTGCTTCATGATGAACTTGTCGCCAAAGGCCTTGACCGCATCCAGCTCGCCGTAGTGCCACGATCCCTTCAAGAACTGGAGCATCAAGACGCGCATTCCCTGCCCAACCGCCCGCAGAGCCGTTCCCATGGCCGCCGTGGTCTTCCCCTTGCCCGGCCCGGTGTTGACGATGACAAGACCCCGCCTGATATCCGACATGAAGGAGATCCGCCATGATGAATAGGGCGAATCAGTGATTGTACGCGGACGCCAGCGCCTGCGCCACAAAGCCACCCCAAAACCAAAAGCGGGCGGCCGTTGCCGGCCGCCCGCATCGCAGAGAGGAGGGGGGAGAAGCTATTTGGGGGAGGAGAAACTGTTTTTACAACCTAGGGCATTTCGACCACGCGCGTGAGCGGCTGCCCGTCATTAATACTGCCGTTGCCTGTGCGCTTATCCTCCGCGCCCAGTAACCGCGCCGCGATCCGCAAAGCATCCATCTCTTTCCGGACCTTGATCAGTTCCTGTTCTTTCGCTCGTAAAACGTCGTACGGGTTCTTCATGAAGGGCCTCAAGCCAGATTCAGACTCAATTCGTCTGTGGGTTAAGAGTAAGCTAACCTCGAGTCGCTGAACAGCTCTCAGAGGTACATCCCTACCGGCCAACTCCAAGTCCCGCGCCGCGTCTGACCGGCCCCTGCCCATTTACTCTAAAGTAAATGGACCAGAGACCGACAACCCCCACTCGCCGAGCCCGAGCCCGGCCGCGAACGGCTGGTTAATGGCCCAGATGATATGGATGCTTTTTCAAAATCGTGAAGGCGCGATAGATTTGCTCCACCAGGATCACCCGCGCCAATTCATGGGGCAGCGTCATTTTTCCGAGCGACAGCACCAGCGCCGCCTTGTCCCGCGCTGTATCGCTAAATCCATCGCTCCCGCCAATTGCAAAAAGCAAGGGAAAAGCATTGACCTGCTCCCGCTCCAGCATCGAGGCGAGTTCTTCCGATGAGTACAGCTTCCCACGCGAATCCAGCAAAATCAGCTTGCATTTTTCTTTGCGCGAACCCGCTGCCAGCGCCAGGATTGCCGCCTCATCTTTCAAGGCAACGCCTTCAATCTCCGCGAATCGCGAGATTCGCTTCAGGTATTCGTCGGTCAAACTCTGAATCGCTGCTTCCCTGGTTTTCCCGACCCACGCCAGTCTGATTTTCACCGAAGCTCAAGCTCTCCCCGAAGAAAACACAACATCAGCCCCGAACCGAAGCTCGTCGCCCACTCGATACCGCTCCATAATCGCCACGGCCTCGGCCCGGATCGCCGGCCACATCGCCTCCGGAACCCGCTCCAGCATTGGCCGGAACGGTGCTGCGGTCGCGCATGCGTATTCAAAAACTTCCTCCGCATCGCCGAGCCACGTCCAGGGCAGGTTGCGAATTGTTTCCTCCACGTCCTGAAAACCTGCTGCACTCAGAACCGCCGCCAGCGACCCCGGCGCCGCGAACCGGAACGGGTCAGAGCCGCCCGGGACCAGCATCGGCGCACCCACGTGCCTCTGCACGGTCAGCATGGTGGACTGCCAATAAGGCTGCTCGACCGGACCCCACGCCGCAAAAAAAGCGCGCCCGCCGGGCTTCAGCACGCGGCGTAGCTCGCGCAGTGCCCGCAGGGAATCGGTGAAAAACATCACTCCGAATCGGCAAGTGGCGACATCAAAACTCTGATCGTCAAACGGGAGCGAGTGCGCGTCGGCCACTCGGATCTCCAAATTCGCGAGCTTTCTACTCCGCGCGCGCTCCGCGGCTATGGCAAGCAATTCCGCGCTCTGATCGACCGCTGTCACCAATCCCTGCGGGCCCACGCGCTCCGCCAATGTGATCGCCGGTTCCCCGGTCCCGCTTGCCAGGTCGAGCACTTTCATCCCTGCACGCGGCTGCGCGTATTCCACCACCGCCTGCGTCACGGCGCTGCCGAGCAGCGCCGATTTGGCTTTCCATTTCTCCGCCGCCACCAGCCGGTAGGACGAACTCCAGGCAGATGGTTGCGCTGAGGCGGGCGAAGCTGAATCCGGCTCCCTCGAGCCGGACCGCGAACTGGACGAGGTTGGATCCGACACTGTCAATCAGGCCTTCTTCTTGCGGACAGGTTTATGCGCGCTATCGGCGGGCATTGCCAGCACGGCCTCCGCATTCTTTGTCCTGCCGGTTTGGCGCTTCTTCGGCTTCGCCATGAATTCCTCCGGCTCGATGCGCTTCGCCGACTTCCACAGCCGCTCCAGGTCGTAGAACTGACGCGCCTTCTCGGAGAAGATATGCACCACGAAGTCGACATAGTCCAGGAGCACCCACTCCGCCTGTTTGTAGCCTTCCCGATGCGTCACGCGCAGGCCGGCCTGCTCCAGCCGCTCATCGACGGCATCGGCGATCGCCTGGATCTGTCGCGGATTCGTCCCGCTACACATCACAAAATAATCTGTAAATGCGCCGGAGCCCTTCTCCAGCTCCAGGATCGTGACCTGTTCTGCTTGTTTATCCTGACAGGCAAGAATGGCTTCGTGCACCTGCTGTTTCAGGGGATTCGTTGGCATAAAGGATCAGTTGATTGTAAACAATGGCCGGTGGATCGCACAGTCCAGCGACGGCGCGATTGCAGAACCAAGAAGTCGGATTGCAGGAAGTAAACCCCAGGGACAAAGCATTCGGTTCGAACCTTGTGCTTTTACTTCTGCGATCTGCCTTCCGGCTTCTACAATTCCCGATTGCGATACAACCCAACCTTCTTCACGTATTCCGCAACGCGCCCATCCAGCCATCGAGCCAGCGGCTTTCCCTGCGCCGCAGCCTCGCGAATCCCGGTCGCCGAAACATTCTGATGCACACCCTCGAGCAGGTGTAACGTCACTCCGGGCAAAACCAGGTCTCCGCTCGCCGGCTGCTTATGAAAGGGTTTCGTCACCGCAGCTGACGGCCGCAGGCCCTCCGGCAAGGCCTCCGCCACATCGCGCAACGAATATCCCGGACGGCTCGCTACCACAAATTCGCATTCCGCCAACAGCGCTCGCGCCTCATGCCATTTGGCGATATCCCGGAAGGCATCGATCCCGATCAGAAAAAAAAGCTTGTCCGCTTTCTTGAGCGACGCCTTAAGCCGCCGTACCGTATCGATTGTGTAGTTGACCTTGGGCGGGATCTGGGTCGAGGTTTTGACCCCTGACCTCCTGCCTCTGACCTCTGGCCTTTTCCCGCCGACCTCTGACTTGCACTCTTCCGGCCCCTCCAGCAGCGAGGGGACAAACCGCTTCTCCTCGGCCGTCGCTAACGCGACCATGGCATAGCGATGCGCAAAAGCCGTGATCTCGCCCCGCTCCTTGTGCGGAGGCACGTTCACCGGCACAAACAGCACGCGCCCGAGCGTGTACCGCTCCGCCGCCGCCGTCGCCAGCGAAATATGTCCCCGATGAATCGGATCGAACCGTCCCCCGAATAGGCCAATGTTCATATGTCCATCTTTAGTATGTCTATGTTCATGCCGTTTATTCCCGGACTGTCCCGCTAGTTTCCAGTTTGGCCGCCGCTATTGCAAGTCTTTGTTCCCTCGGCACTCTTTTGTGGCCGCAACATTTGCCCAAATCGCCGTCTCAGATTAGGCTGTCCACAACGCTTTTCACTTCCAACGCCTTCGTCCGCCGCGCACCTCTTCGTTGTCCGTCTGGCCACTGCGCCGCCAGGAAAATGCGGTGATGCCGTGAACGGGCGTAACTCGCCCAGCGCGCAATGAACGCATAGCATCAATCAAACGCATGAGACTCCCCCTTGCCCGTACCTTCGCTGTTGCTCCCGCGCGTGCTCCCATTCTGCGCTATGGAGTCGCCGTTCTCAGCACGCTGCTCGCCCTCATCCCAACCTTGTTTTTTTCCGATCTGGCCGAGAGCCGCCTGGTAGTCTTCGCCGTGGCCGTCATGGTCAGCGCATGGTATGGCGGATGGAAGCCTGGCCTGGCTGCGACCTCGTTCGCGCTCACCGTCAGCGCCTATTACTCCTTCGCCGGAGATCAGACTCCGTCCGAATACCGGCGCGCCATCGCCCACCTCACCCTGTTTTTCGCGGTTGCGCTTCTGATCTGCTGGTTCAACGCCGCCCTCCGCTCCGCCCAGGAAAGCCTGCGCCGATCCGAAAGTAACTTCCGCTCCCTGGTCATGAATGCGCCCTACGGCATCTGCCGCTGCAACTCCTTTGGAATCCTGCAGGACGCAAATCCCGCGCTGGTCGCCATGTTTGGTTACTCAAGTTCCGCCGAACTCACTGGCCGCCACCTCGGCAGCCTGTATGCCGACGCTCAACAATGGTTTCAAATTGCCGATTATCTTCGTGCGCGAAAAGAATTCAACAATCTCACAATCGACTGCTTGACGAGGAACGGTTCTCCGATCGCCGTCCGCATTTCTGGACGAGTGATTCCAAACGGACCAGACGGCAACAACTTCGAGATTTTCATGGAAGACATTACAGAGACCCGAATGCTGGAACTGCAACTTCACCAGGCGCAAAAAATGGAAGCTATCGGCCGCCTTGCCGGCGGGATCGCCCATGACTTCAACAATCTGCTGATGGTTATTTCCGGCTACTCCGAATTTTTGCTGGAGCGCCTTGGCCCCGACCCGCGCCTCCGCGGCCCCGCCCAGGAAATCTCCAATGCCACCCGCCGTGCCACCTCGCTCACACGCCAGTTGCTCGCCTTCAGCCGCAAGCAGATCCTCGCGCCCAAGGTTCTCGATCTGAATGAGGTCGTTACCGAGAATCTGAAGATGCTTACGCGCATGATCGGCGAAGACATTGACCTTGTCATGGTTCCCGCACCCGCAGTGGGCGCGGTTCGCGCCGATCCCGGCCAGATCGATCAGGTCATCATGAACCTGGCCGTCAACGCCCGCGATGCCATGCCGCAAGGCGGAAAGCTGACGATTGAGACCGCCAACGTCACCCTCGACGAAAACTTCGCGCGCACGCACCAGCCCGTTGTCCCGGGAGACTACGTAATGCTCTCCATCAGCGATACCGGCGTCGGCATGGATAGCGAAACGCAATCCCGCATCTTCGAGCCTTTCTTCACCACCAAGGGCGCCAAGGGCACTGGGCTCGGACTGTCTACCGTCTACGGCATCGTCAAGCAGAGCGGCGCTTATATCTTCGTCGAGAGCCAGCCTCAGCGCGGCACCTCATTCCGCGCGTATTTTCCAAGAGCTGACGTTCGCGAGGAACCGGTTCCCGCGCAGGAAAATCTCGGCCTTCCCAGTGCCGAGCGCGGACAGGAAACCATTCTCCTCGTGGAAGACGAACCGAACCTTCGCCGGCTCGCCCAGCAGTATCTGGAAAAGCAGGGCTATCGAATCCTTGAAGCCGAGGACGGCGCGGCCGCATTGCAAATTGTTTCCGGCCATCAGGGCAAAATCGACCTTCTCCTCACCGATGTGGTAATGCCCGGGATGAATGGCCGCGAACTCGCCACGCAGATCACGGCGCAGCGCCCGGAAGTCCGCGTCCTCTACATGTCCGGCTACACCGAAAATGCCATCGGCCACGACGGTCTGCTCGAAGCCGGCATCAACCTTCTACAAAAGCCATTCAGCCTGCCGGCTCTCAAAGAGAGAGTGCGGGAACTGCTCGACTCGGAACCGATTCCTCAGGAGGTCGTGATGCAGCACAGCTCGGCAGCCAGCGCCGCCGGAAAGAACATCGATCAGAACATCACTGGACAGAAGAAGATTCCGCCCTTCCGCGCCCGCCGCTACAACCTCCAATTGCCGCTGCGCTATCGCCAGGTGGGAGAAAAAAGCTGGCGTCCCGGGACCACCGAGAACATTAGCCGTTCCGGCATGCTCTTTCACGCCAATGAGGCGCTCCAGCCCAATGCCCAGCTGGAGATCAACCTTGTGCTCCCAGTGGAGATTGCGGGCCTTGCCGCTACCGAAGTGGTTTGCCGGGGAGAGGTGGTCCGTTCCGAAGGCGCCAAAGCTGGCCAACCCGGCAAAGTGAGTCCAGCCCTGGCAGCAAAAATCCTCCAATATCACTTCCAGCACGGAGCCCGGGCAGGCGAAGCCTAGCGATGTCTGGGCGCGCCGCGCCCGGATAGCTGCGAAACAACGTACGGTCTGCGTCGTTGCAGGCCAGGTTTGTCCTGAGCGGAGCGGAAGGACGGCGGAGCAAGGCTGCCGCTCGCGAAGGTTACACCGCCGAGCGTTACTCCCGATATCCCTTCCCGCTTGGAATCGCCGTCCAACACTGATACATTTCGGCCCATGTCTCTGGTCGTTAAACTCGAAGACGATCTCGGCGAGCGCAGCGAATGGGTCATCCTTAACGGAGTGGTCCCCGGCTCCGCGGATCCCAATTTCGTGCTTCTGAGCGGCATCGACCCGTTCGGCAAGACCGTCTTCAATCACTTGCAAATGGATTCCTTCCTCCAGGAATGGGATCGAATCCAGGATCGCGCCCGCGACGAATCGCAGAAAGACGCGTGGAAAAAAGTGAAGGAAATGGCGGAAGCCTGCCGCCAGGATCGCGACCTATATCTCCGCTTCGTGGGCAACTAAGATAAACAGGCTGGTGTGGGGCAGGCATTCCTTCCCCCACAGGGAAGCGGCTACTTCTCCGGCAAATTCTCCCGCAGAAACTTCACCGCATTCTCGCCCATCACCATGTGAATCTCCGCCTCGGAGAAGCCCGCCGCTTGCATGGCCTCGGTAATCTCCACCAGCCCCGCAGTATCGAACGGTTCCGTCACCGCTCCATCAAAATCCGATCCGAGCGCCACATGCTTCGCGCCAACCAGGTTCGACACATAACGCATCGCACGCACAATCGCCTGCGCATCCGTTCCGCAAGTCGCCGTGTCCCAATAGCCAATCCCGATTAATCCGCCTTTGCCGGCAATCGCGCGAATCTGATCGTCGCTGAGATTCCGGTTGTTGTTGCAAGTCCCCTTGACGCCGGTGTGGGAAACAACCACCGGCCGTGTCGCAACCGCCAGGACATCGTCGATCGTGCGCGGAGAGGCGTGGGCCAGATCGATGATCATGTGCCGCTGCTCCATCTCGCGAACCCACTCGCGCCCTTTGTCCGTCAATCCAATCTTTCCAACTCCCGCCGCCGATCCTCCAATATCGGTATCGAAGAAATGGCTGGGGGACATCATGCGATATCCGGCTCCGTAGAGGGCATCGAGATTCTCCAGCTTGCCGTCAAGCGCCTGCGCCCCTTCGATCGACAGCAAACCCGCCGTCAGATGCGGGTTGTGAGCCCGCCGCGCCAGGTAGTTCGAAAGATCGCCAGCCGACTCGATCACGGAAAATCCACCACGCGATCCCTCGGCAAACGAATGCAGTCGCCGCGCCTGGTACAGCGCCCGCTGCGTCAAGCTGTTCCAGGTCGCAGGCGGCCAGCGGTCCACAAGCGCCAGCCAGAAAATTGTGTCGCTTTTGTCGTCATTGCGCTCGATGTTGAGTCCCCGCGGACTCTTCGTAGGCAAGGAAAAGATCTGCAAAGAAACATTCCCATCGCTCAAGCGAGGAATGTCCACATGTCCATCGGTATCGCGCTCCAGAAGATCGCGTCCCCACAGGAGCGAATCCGCGTGCAGGTCGACAATCGTAAGTTGAGAGTGCAGCGCAAAAGCTTTGTCGGAAGCCGAATACGGAGGCTTAACCAGAACTTTATTCTCCCGCTCATCCACCAGGCGGGGAATCTCGGCCAGGAAAGCAGCCGTAATTGCCAGAACTACCAAAGCAAGAGCCAATCCCCGCCGCACAAAACCTCCCACTACTTACTGGAACAATCTCTCAGTGGATCCGCATTGTTTTGTCGATGTCATCCTGAGCGGAGCACGAAGTTCGCGTAGCGGACTTCCTACGCTTTTGCAACTCGCAACTTGTAACTCACTTTGCCAGCGTCCGCAAGGCCTCGCGAAATAAACCGTCAAATCCTCCGGACACCGCTCCCCGCTGGGCATTCAGAGCCTTTTCCGCCGCCGCCCTCTGATACCCAAGGTTTACCAGCGCAGAAATAACGTCCTCCTCGACCGGGGAAGCCGCCGGGGGCGTCACCTCAGCCGTGCCCGAACCGGCAGGCAATTTGTCTCGCAGCTCCACAACCATGCGCTCAGCCGTTTTCTTCCCAATCCCCGGAATCCGCGTTAATCGCGCGACATCTCCAGCGCGAATCGCGTTCACCATCTCATCGGCCGGCATTCCGCTCAGAATCGTAATCGCGAGCTTGGGACCAATCCCACTTACAGTAAGAAGTTTTTCAAAAAGATGTTTCTCGGGAAGCCGTAAGAATCCATACAAGTTAAGCGCATCCTCGCGCACATGCGTATGAATGTGAAGCGCAACCTCGCTTCCCGGCGGCGGCATCTCCGAAAAAGTCGGCACGCTGATGGTCACGTCATATCCAACGCCATAAGTCTCCACGACCGCCGAATTCGGACGCTTAGCCAACAACTTCCCACGAAGATGCGCGATCATCGGCGCTATTGTACGTCACCAGCAGTAGCCGAAAGCGAAGCGAAGAGCGGGAAACACAAAGAGCCAAGGGCGAGGAACCATGCACTCCGGACGAGTTTTCAAATCCTTTCCACAAGAACTTTCCCCTCTCCACATCTTTTGCACAAGGGGGAAGCAGTTTGCCATTGCGCGGGAAACGCATCTCCGGCACATTGTTGCGAGCCAAAGCGCGCGAAGTTTCCGGGCGCTGCCGGCCAGAATTCAGTGTTGCCGGCGATTCTCTCGAGGGTGAATCGCCGGGGATTCCAGTTCATGTCCAGTGAGCCGGAACCCAGGCATTGCGGCCTCCTCCGAAATCCTCCTCCAAGGCAGGATGGAAGCGCTGAATTTCGAAGCCTGAGGCGAGAGCCCCAGCGGCATTGCGCAAAGGTGCTCTTTGGAGCGCGGGCGCGATTATCTTCCGTCCCTGGCGGAAGACGGCAGTCGGGAACATCCGCGATAACAATGCGGCTTGGGTGGCTGGCCCGAGCCGCATTTGTTTCTGAGCGGCAGGCGGCGCAAATCAACAACATCAAATCTGACTTGGTTCGATGGGATCGGGCCCGGGCAACGGTACATCCGGATTCTCCGTGCCATCCGGACTCGGCCCGCGGGCGGGCGTTGGCATCGGTTCCGGCGCGGGGAAAGGTTGGGGCGGGCGCAGCGGGTCACTGGGCGCCCGCAGAACAACCTTCAGTTTGCTGAGCCGATGCTCTCCGGCGGTGATTGCGAACATCGTCATCTTAGCGGGAGCGCCTAAACTCGCAGTCCGCTGAGAGCGCACCGGAGACTTTCGGATCGGAGTTACGCGGATCGGTGTTGCCCCTTCGCCCGGGTCGCTTTCTTCTCGCCGCGATCCGTTGTACCCGTGACATCCAACGCCTCCACCACTTGGCAAACTCCGGATTTTCCTGGGCATCAGGCAGCAAGGGTTCGTTCTGATTTTCACCGCCAGGCTTGCTCGCGGCTTCCTGCAATTGCCGCGCAGAAACGGCCGTTGCTCGGTCCTTGGACCGTTCGCCTGCAGTCAGGTCTCGATACATATGATTCCATTCTCCTTGATTTGGTCTTCCGGGTCGATACAGGAATATGTCCAATTCGTGTCGTCAAGAACCTGTACAGCCGGCGGATGTGTTGGCTGAGAAATTCGTTGTACGAGGAGCGCCCAGCGGCACTTGCATTGCTATCGACAGTTTGGGACCGGAACTTGAGGGCTCTCCGGTCGCTCGCTGCGATAGTACCCGGTCGCCTCAATAGTGCAAGGGAAATCCGGACAGCGTTGTGGCTGCGGTTTCAAGCCAGGTAGTCTATTTCAGTATTCCCTTTTTATTCGCCTCATGCCATACTCTCCGCGACGCTCCGTTCGCACCTTGGGTCGGGAAAAATAGTTTCGGACCGGTTTTCCGAACCGGCGCGCCTGCATTCACAAGCCGAAAAAGATTACTATGCCTCGCACTCACCTCAACATCGTGGCTACCATCGATACCAGCGTCGGACGCATGCCCCAGAATGTCGACGCCGAGCGCTCCATCCTCGGCGCCATCCTTCTCGACAATCACGCCTTTAACGAGGCGGCAGAACATCTCAAACCCGAAGACTTTGCGCTCGACTCGCATCGGCGCATTTACGCGCGCATGATGGAGCTGTCCGAGTCCTCGCGGCCCATCGACATCGTCACCCTGCCCGAGGAGCTGGACCAGAACAAGGATCTCGACGCGGTCGGCGGTTACCCCTACATTTCCAGCCTGCTCGATGGCGTGCCCGACCGGCCGAGCATTGAGCATTACGTCCGCATCGTGCGCGACAAGGCGATTCTGCGCGGGCTGATTGGCGTGGCCAGCGGCGCCATCGCCAAGGCCAGCGAGCAGGCCGATGATGCCGACGACATTCTCAACGAGGCTGAGGCCGCCATTTTTGCCCTTTCTGAGAAGCGCATCGGCCAAGGCTTTCAGCGGATTCGCGACACCATCCGTGATTCCGGCGGCATCGACGCCTTCATGCAGCGCGGCCAACGCATCACCGGCCTGGAAACGCATTTCACCGATCTCGACGAAATGACGAGCGGCTTTCAGAAAGCCGATCTCGTGATTCTGGCCGCGCGGCCCTCCATGGGCAAGACCTCGTTCGTCATGAACATCGCCGAAAACGCCGCTATCGACGACGGCAAAACCGTCGGCATGTTCTCCCTCGAAATGTCCAAGGAAGCCCTGCTCCAGCGCCTGCTCAGCTCGCGCGCCATCATCGACGCCCATAAGCTGCGCACCGGGTCGCTTTGGAAGGATGACAAAGAAAAATTATTGCGCGCCGCCGCCGAGCTCGCCGAGGCGCCGCTTTTTATCGACGATACCGCGGGCATCAGTCTGAGCGAGATGCGCGCCAAGGCACGACGTCTCAAGCAGTCCCAGGGCCAGCTCGACCTGCTGATCGTCGATTATCTCCAGCTCATGTCCGGAGGGAGCAAGCGCTACGAGAATCGCACCCAGGAAGTGTCGGCGATTTCACGCGGTCTCAAGGCGATCGCCAAGGAGCTTCAGGTTCCCGTCGTCGCGCTCTCGCAGCTCAGCCGCGCTCCGGAGAGCCGCGGCGGCGATCACCGCCCGCAGCTCAGCGATTTGCGGGAGTCCGGATCGATCGAGCAGGATGCCGACGTTGTTATGTTTATTTTCCGCGAGGAGATTTATAAGCCCGACGATCTCGAACTCAAGGGCCGCGCCGAGATCATCGTGGCGAAACAGCGTAATGGCCCGATCGGAAAATTCCACCTGGCGTTCCTGCACAATTCCACCCGCTTTGCCAACCTGGCAGAAGGCAATAACGAGCCCGGCGAAACGATACAGTAGGCGACCGGCGGTCGGTTCCGGCCGCAGGCAAGGCCGGAGAGTGTGCGAAAACTCCGGCCAGACGCGGCTCTTGCCATTCCCGGAACTCACACGCATTCCTGTGGAAAATATTGTGGATGCAACGGCCTCTCCGTGGGGGGCACTCCCGTGGTGGAGCGCAGGAGGCGGGTCCGGTGCACCCCGATGGCGCTAAGGCTATGTTTCTACTTTGGTTAACTCCGCGCTCGCGGGGCCAGCCACGCCCTTCCCTGGTCAGCGCTTTTGCGATCCAAGTTGAGATTTGCACATACCCCAAAGGCGGTACTAGACGGATTCATACGGTTTTTCTAGCCTTTTAGCTTCTGTATTTCACTGGTCGCCCTGCCCTGCCACATTGCCATCGTTCAATCCATAGGCACGATTTTCGTGGAATTGGGCAAAGAGTTTCATCTTGACGCCCTACACCCGCCGGACCACAATGCTCACTGCAAGTTTCCGCCGCAGCGCTCGCAACCCTCTCTCCTGCGAGCAGAAGACGGCAGGCGGACCGGCCCCAAGAACCCGCGTCCAGAGCGGGGCAAGCTTCACATCTCATCGAAAAGGGGTAAAGCAAATGAATTTCAAGAAATTCTGTTTCGTCACCGCAATTCTCGCGCTGGCCGCAGCCCGTCCGGCTTCCGCCGCGTGCACCAATGCGACCTTGAACGGAGTGTGGGGATTCCAGGTGGGCACAGCAGTCGGTCTGCTCACCGCCGATGGTCAAGGCAGCCTCACAGGGTCACAAACGGTCAATCAAAACGGAACGATCCTGACACAAACATTTTCGGGTGTTTATTCGGTCGCGAAGAATTGCACCGGCAGCGTCACCTTTAACGTCACGGGCGGCGGAAGCGGGACCGCCAACTTTGTTTTCGATGAAGCCAAGAAAGGTTTTCAGATCATCGACACCATCAGCGGTTTGGTCGCCGAGGGCATCGGTCTGGTGCGGGGAACTGTCACCTGCGGTCTCACCGGAAAAAAGACGACCTACGCAGCGGAGGTGCTTGGAAAAATCAATGGGACCGGTCCGGTCGGTTATGTCTTCCAAGCGATTCTCGACGGGAACGGAAACGTCACCGGAACGGGAACCTTCGATGTGAATGGAGCGTTCACAACGGGAGCGATATCGGGCAAATATACGCAGAATGCCGACTGTACCGGGACCCTGGAAATCCAGCAGCCACAACCAGAGCCGAGCCTGAATTTCTCCACGGTTGTGGTGAATAGCGGCAAGGAGATCTTGTTGGTGGAGACCGACGCCAGCGCTGCCGCCGCCGGAAACATGCAGAAGTAGGACGGATGGGCGCGGGCCGGCGCGCTCTTCAGAACCGCGTTCTACCCGCCACCCTCGCCCACCTTCAGCACGGCCAGGAACGCTTCCTGGGGAATATCCACGCGCCCGATGCGCTTCATGCGCTTCTTGCCCTCTTTCTGCTTTTCGAGGAGCTTGCGTTTGCGGGTAATGTCGCCGCCGTAGCATTTGGCGAGAACGTTCTTGCGGATCGCCGGGACGGTTTCGCGGGCGATGATCTTCGCGCCAATGGCGGCCTGGATGGCCACTTCGAACATCTGGCGCGGAATCAGTTCCTTCATTTTGGTGGCGAGAGCGCGTCCGCGCTCGTAGGCGAAATCGCGGTGGATGATGGTTGAGAGCGCATCCACCGGCTCGCCCGCCACCATGATGTCGAGCTTGGCCATCGGCGATTCCCATGTTCCCGAGAGGTGGTAGTCGAGCGATGCGTATCCGCGCGAGACCGATTTCAGCCGATCGTAAAAATCGAGCACGATTTCGTTCAGGGGCAGCTCGTACTGCAGCATGACGCGCGAGGCGCTTACGTACTCGAAACTCTTCTGCTTGCCGCGTTTTTCTTCGACCAGCTTCAGAATGCCGCCGACGTATTCTTCGTTGGTCAGAATAACGGCCAGGATCACCGGCTCTTCCACTTTCGCGATCTCACTTGTGTCCGGCCAGCGCGATGGATTGTCGACCTCGATGATCTCGCCGTCCGTCTTGTGGATCCGGTAACGCACCCCGGGCGCGGTAGTGATGAGGTCGAGGTTGTATTCGCGCTCCAGGCGCTCCTGAATGATCTCCATGTGCAGCAGCCCGAGGAAGCCGCAGCGAAAGCCGAAGCCCAGCGCGGCGGAACTCTCCGGCTCGAAGAAAAACGACGAGTCGTTGAGCTTCAGCTTTTCCAGGGCTTCGCGCAGCTGAGTGTGCTCATGCGCGTCCACCGTATAGAGCCCGGCAAAGACCATCGGTTTGATCTCTTCGAACCCGGGCAGCGGTTCGATCGCCGGCCGCTCGTCGTCGGTGATCGTGTCGCCGATTTTGGTGTCGGCGACATTCTTGATATTCGCGATCACGAATCCAACTTCACCCGCCTCAAGCTGATCGACGACAACGGGCTTGGGTGTCAGTGCGCCGAGCGCTTCCACCTGAACCACGCGCCCGTTTGACCAGAGGCGAATCTTCTGGCCGATCTTGAGCGTGCCTTCGAAGACGCGCGCCAGCACGACCACGCCGCGATACGGGTCGAACCAGGAGTCAAACAGCAGTGCCTGGAGATGCCGCTCGGGACTGCCTTTCGGCGGCGGAATGCGTTTCACGATGGCTTCCAGCACATCGGGCACACCCTGGCCGGTCTTCGCGCTGATAAGCAGCGCATCGGCCGCGTCGAGGCCGACCGCGCTTTCGATCATCTCCCGGGTGCGCGGGATGTCGGCGCTTTGCAGGTCGATCTTGTTGATGACCGGAATAATTTCCAGCCCGTGATTAATGGCGAGATACGAATTCGCCAGCGTCTGGGCTTCTACCCCCTGCGAGGCGTCCACGATCAGCAGCGCGCCCTCGCAGGCGGCCAGCGAACGCGAGACTTCGTAGGAAAAATCGACGTGCCCGGGCGTGTCAATCAGATTCAGCTGGTAAGTCTGGCCGTCCTGCGCCTGGTACATCATGCGGACGGCGTGCGCCTTGATGGTGATGCCGCGCTCGCGCTCCAGGTCCATGGCGTCGAGCACCTGCTCCTGCATCTCGCGCATGGCGAGCGATCCGGTCAGCTCCAGCAGGCGATCGGCGAGCGTGGATTTGCCGTGGTCGATGTGCGCGATGATGGCAAAATTGCGGATGCGGGAAGCTTCCATCGGGATAGATCGATTTTAACAGGGGCCGAGTTTAGCCTTGGGATGACTACCGCGGCTTGCATCGCGGGATTACAATGTCGGCCATGGCTGCACCTGCTCCCGCGAAGCCCGAGGTTGAGGACAAGCATCCCCGGCGGCATTCTCTCTACGCCGCCGAGGCGTGCGGCCTGATGGTCATTGCTGTCCTCCTGCTCATTCTGAGCATTGTTCGCTACTGGCAATACATCAACTGGAGCGCGCGCTGAGGCTTTCCAGTTGACGCCCCCGCAACTGCCTCTCCTGGTCGCCGTACTCGGCCCAACCGCCAGCGGCAAGACCGCGCTCTCGCTGGCGCTCGCCCGCGAATTCAAAGGCGAGATCGTCAACTGCGATTCG
>Ga0335080_10000689_pt1 | contig 31647 bp, 29 predicted proteins | sample Lox_Sample_34_FD_206720 | JGI IMG/M metagenome (GOLD analysis project Ga0335080, IMG submission 206720) | Soil microbial communities from Loxahatchee National Wildlife Refuge, Florida, United States - Lox_Sample_3.4 | ecosystem: Environmental > Terrestrial > Soil > Wetlands | place: USA... | reverse complement strand
CGACGCCACGTTCTGCAGGGGCTCGGTGCGGCTGGTGCGCAACTATTCCTACAAGTCGAAGCGCATTGCCGGCCCGGGCTTCCTCCTGCTCGGCGACGCCGCCGGTTTCGTCGACCCCATCTTCTCGATCGGCGTGGTGTTCAGCATGTATTCGGCGTACGCGGCGGCGCACACGGTCGATCGCTGCCTCGCGCAGCGCGCCCGGCGCGAGCACCATCGCTCGATCTTCTCCTCGCAGATGCAGGCGCGGCTCGAGCTCAGCCGTTCGCTCGCGCTGCCCTACTACCAGGCGCAGGATGCCGGGCACGCGCAGGCGCGGCAGGCGATGGCCTTCAGCAGCGCCCAGGCGCAGGCGCTCATGTACGCCGCCTCCATGCTGACCGATCGCTCCGGCAACTTCGACTCGATGGCAGACAGCCCGGAGGCGCATCGAGCGGCGATCGAGCGCGTGCGCCCGCTCAAGAATCCCCTCGACTAGCGGTCGCGAACGAGTCGCCATGCTGTACCTCCTGAGACCGATCGAGCGCCACGCGCGGAGGCACCTCGCCACCGAGCGCGATCGCCTGCGCTTCGATCGCGCCAGACGCTTCGTCGACGAGTCCGAGAAGAGGGGACGGGCCGACGGCAGCGCCTATCGCATCCACGCCCGCTGGCTGAAGTTCCTCTGCAGCAGCGCGGCCGTGCAGAAAGACATCTGGCCCGAGGACGCCGATTTCCTGTGCCGTTTCGCCGCCGCGTTCGGCTTGCCGCCGGCCCAGCGGGATGGATTCGTCGGCCTGGCGCTGCTGGGTCGACTGTGGCGGGCATGGTCCTACGACGAGATGATGCGCGGGCCGCCGGAGCTCGTGGGCCGGGTCACGCGAGTCGAAGGCTGGGAGCGCTTCGAGCGTTGCCGCGGCGACGGCGCGGGGGTCATCGTTCTGCCGGTCCACGGCCAGTTCGCCCGCCTGTTCCAGCGGTACCTCCGCCATCGCGGCCACGACGGCCTCGAGCTCGGCATCACCAACGACCAGCTCGAGCACAGGGCCATCCGGACGCCCGTCGCCAAGCGCTTCGAGCTCGCGCGACAGATGCACGCGGCCAAGCATGCGCTCGCCCGCGGGGGCATCGTCTTCAACCTGCCCGATGCGCGGCAGAACCTCGACAACGCGCGCTCGGTGGAGTTCTTCGGGCGGCAGCGCCGGATCGCCGCCGGGTTCGCGGAGCTCGCGCTCAAGACCGGCGCTCACGCCATTCCCGCCGCCTTCCGATTCTCGCCGCGCGGGTTCTTCGTCTTCGAGTTCGGAGAGCCCTTCGTCGTCCCGCCACAGAGCGCGTCGCACGAGGAACGCGTCGCTTCGCTCGTCGGCCAGTACGCCGCGTTCCTGCGAGAGGAATGGAGCCGCTATCCCTGGAACATCGACTGGACGCATCTGCGCCACTACCTCCTCCTGCCGAAAGACGATCCGGCGCGTGGCGAGATCGCGGAAGCCGCGCAGGTTCGCGAAGCGAGACCGGTCGGGGAAGGCCTGGCGCGATGACCCGGCTCGTCCGATACCGCCGCGGGGGAATTGCCGCTAAAATGCAGGGCGTTACGCCAGCAGGCGCTCTCCACATTTTCCACGGCCCCTGAGAGACGCCGCCGCCGAGCGATGACGAGGAGCAGCGAAGTGAGCGCGAATGTCTCGACGTCGAAGTTTCTCCGTCGCCGGCAGCTTCTTCGAGGGGCGGCTGCTGCGACCCTGGCGGTGGTCGCGCGGCCCCGGGCGCAGGGCGCGGGGAAGCCGTTGCAGGTCGGCGGGCTTCCCGTGACCTGCAATCTCACGCTTCCGGTGGCCTGCGCCGCGTCGGGCGCGACCAAGGGCGCGGCTCAGTCGATGCTGTTCGAGTTCAGCAAGTACAGCGGCTGGCCGGAGCTCAAGGAGTCGCTGATGACGGGGCGCATCAAGGCTGCGTACATGCTCGCCCCGCTCATCATGGACCTCGCCGACAGCACGATACCGGTGAAGGTCGTATCGCTCGGGCACCGGTCCGGTGCGGTCATCATGGTCCGCACCGATTCCCCGTTCAAGCACTTCAAGGATCTCGCGGGCAAGCGCGTCGCCATCCCGAGCCGCTTCGCGGTGGACTATCTCTTCCTGCGGAAGATGCTCGCCAAGGAAGGCATGACGCTCAAGGACGTCGAGGTGATCGAGATGGCGCCGCCGGACATGCCGGCCGCGCTCTACGCCAAGGCCGTAGAGGCCTATGCGACCGGGGAACCTTTCGGCGCCGTCGCGCAGCGCGCCGGCTACGCGCGGCCGCTGAGCATGACCCGGGACGAGTGGCCGAACTACATCTGCTGCGTGCTCACCGTTCGCGACGAGCTGATCAAGGAGAACCGGCCGCTGGTGCAGGAGCTCGTCAACTACGTCCAGGGCGCGGGCACGTGGCTCGACGCGGCGCCCGCGAATCGCACCAAGGCCGTGCAGATCGCGGCCGGACCGAAGTTTTTCAACCAGGATCCGAACGTGCTCCAGTTCGTGATGGACAACCCTTCGGACCGGGTCACCTACGGCGACCTGCGCCTCATCAGGTCGGAATTCGAGGAGCTGATGGACCTGTCCATCGCGGCCGGAACGATCAAGCACCATTCACCGTATGAAAAGTACGTCGACGAGAGCTTCGTCAGGAACATCGCGCCCGCGCGCATCAGCCTCTGAAGCGCTGCCCTCGCCGGCGGGACTGAGCCGCGCGCTCCTGGTCTCGCTGCTCCTCGTCGTCGGTCTCGCCGCGCAAGCCGCGAGCGCGCCGGAGCTGCGGGGCGGCGTTTTCGAGCCCCCGCGCGCCGCGCCGGATTTCTCCCTCAAGGGCACGAATGGCGCCGAGTTCAAGCTCTCCAGCTACCGCGGCAAGGTCGTCGCGCTCGCCTTCGGCTACACGCATTGCCCGAGCGTCTGCCCGACCACGCTCGCCTTTCTCGCCGAGGCGCGCAGGAAGCTGGCCGCGGCCGGCGCCGACTTCCAGGTCGTCTACGTGACAGTCGACCCCGAGCGAGACACGGCGCAGCAGCTCAAGGGCTTCCTCGCGTCCTTCGACCCGACGTTCGTTGGAGCGACCGGGACCCCGCAGCAGCTGGCCGGCGTGCGCAAGGACTACGGGATCACCGTGTCGGACAAGATCTTCGTCGAGACGCTTCCGAAGTCGAGCTACTTCCTCGACCACTCTTCGTTCATCTACCTGATCGATCGCGGCGGCAGGATCCGGGAGATGATGCCGTACGGCGTGTCCGCGGACGACATGGAGCACGACGTCAAGATGCTGCTGGCCAAGTGACGACCCACCAGCTGCTGCGTCGAGGTCTCTGGGCCCTGCTGGCGATCGCCGCGGTCTGCGTTCCGGCGTGGGCGGCGTTCGCGCCCATTCATTCCGATTCGCGGGAGCTCACCTACGAGATCCCCAAGGGCACCTTCGCGCGCCGACAGGCCGGGGAGAAGTTCGACCTCATCCCGTCGGAGATCCGGCTCACGATCGGCGTACAGGACGTGCTGGTGATGAAGAACCACGACGTCGTCCCGCATCTTTTCGGGCCCGTGCTGATCATGCCGGACCAGTCCTTTCGGCTTCCGTTCCGGAAGGCTTCCACCTACATCTTCACCTGCCCGCTGCACACCAGCGGGCTGCTGACCATCGTCGTCGATCCCGAGCCCGAGCTCGGCTGGACGCGGCTGCGCTGGCGCACGGCCGCCGCGGCGCAACGCGCGGCGGCGCTGTAGCGCGCTCTGCACCGTGGGAAAGCTGAAGCAGATACTCCTGCCCCTCGCTGTCGCAGCGGCGCTCGTCGCCGTATGGTGGGCCGCCGTCGTCGCGGCGCAGAGCGTCATCTTCCCTTCGCCGCTGCAGGTGCTGACCGCCATCGTCGACCTCGCGCGGGGCGGCGAGCTCTGGGCGCACATCGGCGCGTCGCTCTACCGGGTGGGCGCGGGTTTCGGTCTGGCCGTGGCGATCGGCATTCCGGTGGGCCTGTGGATCGGCTGGATTCGCGGCGCCTTCGATACCGTCAATCCCCTGGTCCAGATCCTGAGGCCCATCTCGCCCATCGCCTGGATCCCGATCGCGATCCTGTGGTTCGGCGTCGGCGACCTGTCTCCGATCTTCCTGATCTTTCTCTCGTCCGTTTTCCCCACGATCATCCAGACGGCCGCGGGGGTGCACACGATCGAAGGCCAGTACCTCCGCGCGGCCGAGAACTTCGGCGTCTCCCGCCGCAAGCTCTTCTTCCAGGTCGTGATCCCGGCCGTGCTGCCGCAGATCATCGTCGGCCTGCGGGTGAGCCTCGGGATCGCCTGGCTGGTGGTGGTCGCGGCCGAGATGATCGCGCTTCGTTCGGGCCTCGGCTACCTCATCATCGACTCGCGCAATGCCGGCAACCGTTACGATCTCGTCGTCGCGGCGATGATCATCATCGGCCTCACCGGCCTGCTGCTCGATACGATGATGCGGCGGCTGGAGCGGCTGAAGACGGTCAGGTGGCGGTATGGCCGATAAGATCGTCGTCCGCGCGGTCTCGAAGAGCTACCCGACCGACCGCGGCGCGCTGGCGGTTCTCCGCGGCATCGATTTCACCGTGGGCAACGGCGAGTTCGTCGCGATGGTGGGCCCGTCAGGCTGCGGCAAGACGACGCTGCTGCACTTGATCGCGGGCTTCGATCGGCCCGACACCGGGAACATCTCCGTCGACGGCGCGCCGCAGGGGCGTCCGAGCCCGAAGGGCATTCTCATCTCGCAGAAGGGGTCGGTGTTTCCGTGGCTGACCGTCCGGCGGAACCTCATGTTCGGCTTGAACGGGCACAGCAACAAGGTCGAGCTCAGCGACCACTACGCGGGGCTCGTCGGGCTGAGCGGCTTCGAGCGGAGCTATCCGCACGAGCTTTCGGGCGGGATGCTCAAGCGGCTCGAGCTCGCCCGCGCGCTGGTGGTGAAGCCCGACATCCTCTACATGGACGAGCCGCTCGGGGCGCTCGATGCGCTCACGAACCTGCAGATGCGCCTCGAGTTGCGGCGGATCCTCGAGATCGAGAAGCACACCTGCTTGCTCATCACCCACGACGTCGAGGAGGCGATCCACCTCGCCGATCGGATTTTGGTCCTCTCGCCGCGTCCCGCGAGCATCCAGGCCACCTTCGACGTGCCCTTCCCGCACCCGCGGCACCTGGGGCATCCGGCCCTGGTGGAGCTCAAGGCGGCGATCCTGCGCGAGTTCGGACTGGTCAGCTGAGGGCGGAGGGCGTCCCGCGGCCCGCAGGCCGCGTGTGCCGAGTCCGCCTCACCTAGCGTCGGCGTCGTTGCGCAGGAAGCAAAGCGCTCCGGCCGGCGATGCTCGTCCACGATTCGCCGCCCACGCCGCGTTGCGCCGGATTGACGCCGGCGAACCGCCGATCCGTCGGATTTCCCCCCGGGCGCTCGCTGGGCTTCCTACATTGCCCGGCAACGCTCACCCAAGGGGAGGGTCCGATGAAAGCGATTGCCGCCGCCGTGCTGCTCCTTGCTCTGGGCGGGACCTCGTACGCGCAGACCGGAGATCCCGCGCGGGGATCGACGCTGTATCACACCACGTACAAATGCACCGACTGCCACGGCGATCCTCCAGGAGCGAACCCGGCCAACGACCAGTTCCTGATCAAGCAGGGGACGCCCTTGGGAATCGCCAACGCGGTCGTGCTCATTCCGGACATGAGCGCACGCTACCTCGGGATTCTCGACGTGAATGCCGTTGACCTCGCGGACCTTTCCGCCTACCTTGCACAATTTGCCGCGCCTCCGCTTTCGGCGAATTACGAGGGCATCTGGTGGAACTCTCCGGCCGGGTCGGAGTCGGGCTGGGGGATAAATTTCGAGCACCAGGGCGACATCATCTTCGCGACCTGGTTCACCTACGACACCAAAGGCAAAGGCTGGTGGCTGGTCATGATCGCCAGCAAGAGCGCGCCGAACACCTACGCCGGAACGCTCTATACGACGAGCGGTCCGGCCTTCAATGCCGTCCCGTTCAATCCGGCGAACGTCGTCTCGACGGCGGTCGGGAGCGCGACGCTGAGCTTCACCGACGCGAACAACGGCAGCTTCTCGTACACCGTGAACGGGGTCTCCCAGGCGAAGAGCATCACGCGCCAGGTCTTCGGGCCGCTGCCTACCTGCGCGACGGCGGTCGACCTCGCTGCCGCGACCAACTACCAGGGCCTGTGGTGGGCGGCGCCGCCGGGCTCGGAATCAGGCTGGGGCGTCAACTTCGCGCACGAAGGGGATACGATCTTCGCCACGTGGTTCACCTACGATCTGGACGGCACGCCGCTGTGGCTCGTGGCGATCGCCGCCAAGACGGCGCCGGGCGTGTATGCCGGCACGCTCTACCGTACCACCGGACCCGCGTTCAGCGCCGTGCCGTTCGATCCCGCGAACGTGGTCAGCACGGCGGTCGGCAACGCGACCCTGACCTTCACCGACGGCAACACGGGAACCTTCGCGTACAACGTGAACGGTATCGCGCAGGTGAAAGCGATCACGAGACAGGTCTTCAGCGGCACCGGCACCACCTGCCACTAGGCCATGGCGCGCTCACGGGCGCGCCCGCACGACCAGGAACGCCGGGGGTGGCATGATTCACCAGCCCGCGTCGCGCCGAAAGCGGCGCGGCGCGCCACGCCGAGGACTTCGCAGCTTGGACGCTTTCCACCGCGTTGTATTAAGCTGCCGTACTAAGTCCGGTTGATCCGGCCGGAGCGGTCGCGATGAACGGCAAGGGGGCATGGGCGAGCCGCGTTTCCAAGTGGTGGGATTCGTGGTTCGCGGGGCTGACGTGGAAAGGCGTGGCGATGATCGTCGTGCTCTGCGCGATCAACGCCGTGCGCCGGAACTCACAGCTGGTCGTGCCGGAGCTGATGGCGACATACCTACCCGCCGCGGCCGTGGCGTTCGTCGATTCGCTCATTTACGCGTGGCTGATTGCGTTGACCGTCGTGGCCGTTTGCAATCGCGTTCCACCCGGCGCGCGCTGGCGCTATCCCCTGGCAGTCGCCGCGATCCTGGTCTCGAGCACCATCGGGCTCGTCATCGTCCAGGCGATCGAAGCCCAGTTCCCGGGGCCAGTGGGCGACGCGATGCCTGGGAAAAGCACGTGGTCGATCGTGCTCGACGGGTTGCCACTGCTCTGGCCTCGTCATACGCTCATCGCCGGTCTTTTCTCCGCCGTTTACCTCTACTTCCGGCGCAGCGAAGAATACGCGGCGGCGGCGCACGCGGCCGAACAGCAGCGGCTCCAGCTCGACCAGCGCATGGAAGAAGCGCGGCTCCAGGTCCTGCAGGCGCAGATCGAACCGCACTTCCTGTTCAATACGCTTGCCACCGTGCGCCGGCTCTATCAGACCAATCGCGCGACCGCCGCGTCCATGCTCGACAACCTGATGCGCTATCTGGCGGTCGCGCTGCCGCAGATGCGGACCGCCGAGTCGACGCTCGGACGGGAGAGGGCGCTGGCTGAAGCCTACCTGAACATCCAGCGAATCCGCATGGGACGCCGCCTCTCGTTCGCGATCGACATCGCCCCCGCGCTCGACGATGCGAAGCTGCCGCCGATGATGCTTCTGACGCTCGCCGAGAACGCGATCAAGCACGGCCTGAACCCGCTGCCCGAAGGCGGCTTCATCCGCATCAGCGCGCGCGTCGACGCGCAGCGGCTGCAGGTCCGGGTGGCCGATTCCGGTCGAGGCTTCCAGCGCACGGCCGGCGGCGGGACCGGGCTCGCCAATATCCGCGCGCGCCTCGCGGCCCTGTACGGCCGCAGCGCACAGCTCAGCGTCGCCAACAACCAGCCTAGAGGCGTCACGGCGACGATCGCGCTGCCCTACGCGAAGGTCCCCGCAGCGACGGGAGCTCCGGCATGACGACGCTCGCGTCAGGTCGATCGGTCCGCGGTGGGTGGCTCGCGGGCGGCGCCCTTCCCAACCTGTGGCGCGGGCTCTCGCGCCGGCATGTCGAGGCGGCGCTGCTTCTGGGCGTGCTGGTGTCCGCGATGCACCTGGTCGGGAGCCCCTTAAGCTTCAGGGATTACGGAGTCGCCAACGCGCTGCACACCGTGCTGAGCGACCAGGTCGGCGCGTTCTGCATGATGCTGGCAGTCGCCTTGGCCGACCACGTCGTCGCAGGCGACGGGCGGCGCAGGCTGCCGTACATCCTCGCCGTGGTCGCGGGCGCGGCCCTGTGGGCGCTGGTCGAATATGCGGGATTCCGAGTGCTGGGCGTGGGCGTGCGCTGGTATCCCGTCGGAAAATTCACCGGTGCGGCCGAGATCCAATGGCGCACGACCTATGGATTGCTAGAATGGTTCCTGCTCGGCGGCGCGGCGACCTTCATCGTTCTCGACGCGAGACGGGCACGGATCGAGCAGCGTCGTCTGCGAATCGCGGAAATCGAGCGCGCGCGAACCGCCAAGCGGATGCTCGAATCGCAGCTCCAGGCGATGCAGGCACGCGTCGAGCCCCAGTTCCTGTTCAACACCATGGCGCAAGTGAGACAGCTCTACGACGTCGATTCCGGCCTCGCCGAGCGCATGCTCGATGACCTGATCGCGTACCTGCGGGCCGCGATGCCCCAGATGCGCGATTCGACGTCGACCGTCGGCCGCGAGATGGACCTCCTGCGGGCGTACCTGGGGATCGTCAAAGTGGGCCTTGGTGATCGCCTTTGCGTCGACTTCCGCATGTCCGACGAGTCGGCGCGCGGCCGCATGCCGCCGATGATGCTCCTGCCTCTGATCGATCAAGCGATCGCACCCGGGCTCGATGCTTCCCGTTCGGCGCGGACGCTGCGCATCTCCAGCGAAGTCGCCGCTGGGAGGCTGCGCATCCGCATCGAGGACAGCGCTCGGGCGTTCGCTGCGCTGGAGGCCGCGGCCGAGGTCTCGAACATCCGCGAAAGATTGGCCGCTCTGTACGGCGATCGGGCACAGCTCCAATGGTGGTGCGGTCCTGAACCGCCGCCCCAGGCGACGATGGAGATGCCTTTCGAGGCGGTCGAGGTTGACGGCGAGCCGGCCGATCCTGGCGTCGCGTTCCGCGCGGAGCAGATGTCTTGAGAACGCTCCGGGCGATCATCGCCGAAGACGAACCGGTGCTGCGCCAGGAGCTCAAGGAGGCGCTTGGCGGCCTGTGGCCGGAACTCGTGATCTGCGCCGAAGCCGAGGACGGCATCGAGGCGGCGCACGCGCTCGAGGCCCACGCCGCCGACATCCTGTTCCTCGACATCGAGATGCCAGGCATGAACGGCCTGGAGGTCGCGCGCCAGGCGAGCGGGCGCTGCCACGTCGTCTTCGTCACGGCCTACGAAAAATACGCCGTCGCCGCATTCGAGCAGGGCGCGGTCGACTATGTGATGAAGCCGTTCTCGCCCGCTCGGCTTGCCGCGACGGTGACGCGGCTGCGAAAGAAGATCGGGACCGAACCAGCCAATCTCGAGGGCCTGCTGGAAATTCTCGGCCGTGGCCGGGACCCGAAGGAGTTCCTGCGGTGGATCACCGTGACGCGCGGCGAGGAGCTGCGGCTGGTGACAGTCGAGGAGATCTGCTACTTCCAGGCCGACAACAAGTACACACGCATCGTGACTCCGGAGCAGGAATCTCTGATCCGGCGCACGATCCGGGAGCTTGTCGATCAGCTCGACCCGAACGCGTTCTGGCAGATCCATCGCGGCACGCTCGTCAACGTGAACGCGATCGCGGGGCTGACGCGGGACATGAGCGGTCACCTGCGGGTCCGGCTCAAGCAGCGCAAGGAGACGCTGCCGGTGAGCGATCCGTACGTGCATCGATTCCGGCAGCTGTAGCGCGAGCAAAGCGCGGAGCCTGCTTCGCGGCCTCTCACCCCCGGCGGAGCTTTGAACCCGCCGGCCGCGTTACCGATTGACTTGTCCCTTCTCGAGCATGTCCCGGACGAGATAGGCAACGCCCCGGCTCCAGCTCTGGTCCGTGTTGCCGCGCAGATCCACCGACTTCTGCAGCAGGACCTCGCCCGTCGCGACAGCTTCGATCCGGATGTTGATGTTGAGAATGAGATTGCTGACCTTTTGGACCCAGCCTACGAGGACGCGGTCGGTGCCGAGCGAGCGGGCGATCTCGAGCTCGCAGCCGTTGCACAGGTAGAGCGCCGTCGCGGCGCGATGCTTCTCGATGAGCCCGGTCGCGGGCCTGCGGTCGACCGGAGCGTAGAGCCCGTCTGCGCCGAGCTCATGCTCGAGCTGATCCCGGACTGCGGCCAGGCGCGGGTACTCCGCCGTGGCAGGGGCCAGCTCGCGCTGATCGTCGACGAGATCGAAATCGAGGACCGCGATGCGCTTCAGCGCCTCGCCGTCGGCAAGGCCATGATCGATGCAGAGCAGGGCGCAGAACAACGCTGCAGCCGCCCGCGACGCGAATGGAGCGATTCCCGGCATGTCGTACCGAAGGCGGATTGCTCTTTGAAATTGCCGCGGGAGGCGCACGAACTATACCTCGGGAGGGCTTCCCGAAGAGACGCTCGGAAGCTGCCGGAAGCCGGACCGCCGGTCCATTTGCGCACGCCCGGTGTCCGGCCTATAGTCCCGCCGACGTCGCGGGCTGCTCGCCGTTCGTGGAGTCTGCGGAGGGCGCGGCGCTCGCCGCCGACGCGGTGGCGAACGACCCTGCAGCTCGACGGGGCAACCAACAACATCAGGGGAGGCGCGTCGTGGCACGTCGAATCTCGCAATTCGTCACGGGATGCTTGTTCGCGTGTGCGGCGTTCGGCGGGATCGCCGTCGCGCAGCCGGCGCCGCACTGGATCGCCGCCTGGGCCGCATCGGCGCACGGCCCTTACGCGGTCGGTAACCCAACGGCGCAGCCGGAGCTGAAATTCGCCTTCCCGGATGCCGCGCGAGGGGCAAGCGACCAGTCGTTCCGGCTGATCGTGCGCCCGGATGTCTGGGGCAAGCAGGCGCGGCTTCGCCTGTCGAACGCCTTCGGCACGAAGCCGGTCACCTTTGACGGCGTCTACGTCGGTCTGCAGAACAGCGGGGCGGCGGTGCTGGCGGGGACGAATCGTGCGGTGACGTTCGCCGGCAAGCCGTCGGTCACGGTCGCGCCAGGCGCGGACGTCGTTTCCGACCCGGTCGCGCTGCCCTTCGTCAGGAATCCGGCCGATCCGATGCTGGTCGGCCGGCGCCTCGCGGTCAGCTTCCACGTCGCGGGCGAAAGCGGTCCGATGACCTGGCACGCGAAGGCGCTGACCACGTCGTACCTGTCGATGCCTGGCACGGGAGCGCGCAGCAGCGACGAAAGCGAGCTGTCGTTTCCGCTCTCCTCGACATCGTGGTATTTCCTCGATGCGATCTACATGACCGCGCCGCCGCACACGCGGGTGATCGTGGCGTTCGGCGATTCCATCACCGACGGCACCGCTTCCACGCTGAACGCGGACGACCGCTGGCCCGACGTCTTCGCGCGCCGCCTGCACGCGGCGACCGGCAATCGCTACTCGGTCGTCAACGAAGGCATCGGGGGAAACCAGATCATCGGGCCGGCCGACTACGCGAGCAACCCATTCGCCGGCGGACCCTCGGCGCTCGATCGGCTGCAGCGCGACGTTATCAGCCTGCCCGGCGTTTCCGTCGTCATCTGGCTCGAGGGCATCAACGACTTCGCCGCGGGTAGCGCCTCGGTGCAGGCCGTATCGGATGGCGCGCGCGACGTCGTGCGGCGCCTGCGCGCCAAGATTCCCGGCGTGCGGATCTACGGGGCGACCGTGACCGCCTCACTCAACAGCCCCAACGCGGCCTATGCGGGAGCCGATGTCGATGCGAAGCGCAAGGAATACAACCATTTCATCCGCACGGCAGGCATCTTCGACGGGGTGATCGACTTCGACGCCGTGACGCTGGATACGAGGACCGGGGAGCTGCGCGCCGAGTATCAGCCGAACTCGACGACAGGCGGCCCGGGCGACAAGATCCATCCCAACCGGGCGGGCTACGCCGCGATGGGCAACGCGATCGACGTGGGGATGATCGCCGGGAGACCGTGAAGCAGGCTCGCGCGTCCGAGAACGATTCACGGCCCCCGCGCCGCCTTGGTCCTTGGCTGCGAGCCCGGCGGTTCCCACCGTTCGGATCGGCTAACGCCTGGAAGACATGCGCCGGCTCAAGGACTAGTATGTCGCCTCCGACGGACAGGAGCCCTCCTATGAAGCCCAGACTAGCTCTTCTCGCTATGTTTGCCGTTGCCATAGCTTGTGGCGCCGTTCCGGTCGGGGCAGCCGCGCCCACCGTCGAAATGACGTGGATGTCGATCGCTAACTGGTACTTCAAGATCGGCGACAAGCGGATCATCATGGACGGCTACATCACGCGTGTGCCCGAGAGTCTGTTCGTCGCGTCGACGGTATTCCCGAAGGACTTGTACACCTTCACTAAGGGCCCCTACGGCGTCGACGTGCCGGCGATCACGCGCGTCAGGAACGCGATGCTCGGCGGCGACAAGCTCGACCTGCTGCTCGCTGGCCACGCCCACTTCGATCACAGCTGGGACACGCCGACATGGTCGCAGCTGACTGGCGCTCCCATGATCGGCAGCCTCTCGGCGTGCCTGCAGGCGAATGCGCAGGGCGTCACCGGCGATGGCTGCCGCGTTGTCAGCGGCGGAGAGCGCTTTGACCTCGGCGGCGGACTGACGATGCGCGTCGTGCGCTGGAACCACAGTGGCGACAGCACGAACCCGATCCAGCACTTCGCGCGCGAACTGTATCGGCCGCCGGTGCCGGACCCGGCCACCGGGGGGCTGCGTGCCGGCGTCGGCGAGGACTATCCGAACGGAGGCGGCAACCGCGCGTTTCTCTTCACGATAGATTCGCCCGAGGGCAAGCTCTCGTTCTTCGTCAACAACTCGGCGAGCGCCTTCGATCTCGACAAGGACGTGATCGTCGATGGCGTCAGCTACGGCTCGCCGCTCGGCAATCTCGCAGCGGCGATGAAGGACGCCGGGCTGACGCAGGTCGACGCCTGGGTCGCGACCGGCGGCGAGCCGGTTGCAAAGATGGTGGTGCCGGTGATCCATCCGAAGGCCTATGTGCCGAACCACTGGGATGGACTCTTCAATCCCTTCTGGGGCGGCATGCCTTACCCCTTCAAGGACGACGACCTGCGCGCCTACCTCGACGCTCAGAACATACCGCTACTGGCGCAAACGCAGTATTTCGACAAATTCGTCCTGACGCCGAGTGGCATTTCGCGCGACGTCAACCACGAGGTCAAGAATGCGCTCGGCTTCGCCGACACTCAGCGATTCAGCCGCGCACTACTCGATGCCGTCGACCAGGTCGCGTCGACCAGCGTCGGCGATGATTGTGGCGAAGGTTTTGCGCTGCCGAGCCAGTGGGCGCGGTCGTTCGCGCTGCTCGAGCATCGAAGCTCGATCAACAGCGCAGGGCCCTGAACCGAGGCGGTTCGCGCTCTCGCCGGGGCCGTCACCCTCCGCTGTCGCCGAGATGTCTTGGAGATGGTGCTGTTGAGTGGACTCGAACCACCGACCTACTGATTACGAATCAGTTGCTCTACCAACTGAGCTACAACAGCGCACGGGGCTTGCTCGCAGCAATTATACCGGCGGCATCCCGCTGGGGCCAGCGGCGCCGGGTACCCGCGCGGGCACGCCTCGCCGACGCGCGGGATGAGCGCTGAACACCACTTGTCCGGATTCCACGCCGTCACCGCGCGGCTGCGCGCGCAGCCCGAGAGCGTGCGTGGCGTCTACGTCGCCGTGGCGCGGCGCGACCGGCGCACACGCGAGCTCGTCGAGCGTGCGCGGGGCGCCGGGGTTGCCGTGCACGCGGTCGACGACGATCGCCTCGCGGCGCTCGCGGGCACCGACCGGCACCAGGGCATCGTCGCGGTGGTCGACGCGACGGCTCCCGGCCGCACGCTCGAAGAGATCCTCGACGGCCTGCGCGAGCCGGCGCTGCTGCTGGTGCTCGACGGCGTCACCGACCCGCACAATCTCGGCGCCTGCCTGCGCAGCGCGGACGCCTTCGGCGCGCAGGCGGTCGTCGTGCCGAAGGATCGCGCCGCAGGGCTCAATGCGACGGTCGCGAAAGCGGCGTCCGGAGCCGCGGAAACGATCCCGCTCGTGAGCGTGACCAATCTCGCGCGGGCGCTCGCCGAGCTCAAGGAGCGCGGCGTATGGATCGTCGGCGCCGAGGTCGGCGGCGAGAGCCTGTTCGAAGCCGATCTCTCCGGCCCCATCGCGTGGGTCCTTGGCGCCGAGGGCGCAGGGCTCCGCCGGCTCACGCGCGAGTCCTGCGACCGCGTCGTGACCATCCCGATGCAGGGCGAAGTCGAATCGCTGAATGTGTCGGTGGCCGCGGGCGTGTGCCTGTTCGCGACTCGCCGGCAGCGTGCCGTCGCGCGGAGCCCCTGAAGCGGGCGTCGTCGGCTTTCCTTCGGCGTTGGACTAGCATCCTAACCGCAGGTCCGCAGGCGCCGCAGCATCCCCAGAAGCAGCGAGGCAAGCGAGGCGGTGATGAACCACGCCATCGTCTTCAGGCCGATGCGGCCGATCGACTTCGAGTCGCCCATATGGGCGATGCCGACGACCAGGGTGGAGAACACCAGCGGAGCGATGATCATCTTGATCAGCCGGAGGAATACGTCCGTGAACGGCGAGATGTATCCCGCGACGGTCTTGGCCGTTTCCGGCGTCGGCAGCAGTTCGTGGCACATCCAACCCACGCCCGCGATCATGCTCAGAAGATCCACGTCGTCAGCTTGGATTTCATGCCCCTCCCCCAGTGGCGAACCTCCGGCTAAGGTGCCTTGCTCCTGGTCAACGTCCTCCGTCCGGGGGACTCCCTGAGCCTGCCGCTTCCCGACGTGGGCGCATCAACCAGTCTCAAGACGGCTTCGCTGTCACTGAAGGAGTTCGTCACCCATCTCGTGCCGCGAAGCGTCGTCGAGGCGATGGCGAACAACGAGATCCTGAAGATCTCCGTCTTCTCGGTGTTCTTCGGCGCCGCCGCCTCGTCGTTCGGCGAAAAGGCGAAGACCGTGATCGACTGGGTGGAGCAGGCCTCGCATATCATGCTGAAGGTGACGGTCCATGTGATGTCGCTCGCGCCGATCGCCGTGTTCGCCGCCATGGCATCGATCGTGACGACGCAGGGACTGGGCATCCCTTGGGTCTACGGCAAGTTCATGGGCCAGTTCTATCTCGGCATCGCGATCCTGTGGTGCCTGCTCGAGCATCCGGTCGTACCGTGACCTGGACGGACGCACCGTCGCGGTCACCCCGGCGAGCACCAACGAAGCGGCGATCAAGACGCTCGCGCAGCGCCAGCGGCTGAGGATCTCGCTCGCCGTCGTTCCCGGCAACGCTCAAGCTTTCGATGCCGTCGCGACCGGCAAGGCGGACGCGTGGGCCGGCGACCACGCCGTGCTCGCCGCAACGGCGGCCGAATCGAGCAATCCGGGAGGCTTCTCGGTCCTCGACGAATTCCTCTCCTACGATCCCTACGGGATCATGTATCGCAAAGACGACCCCGCCCTCGATGCGCTCGTGAAACGCTCCTTCGAGAGGCTGGCCGAGAACCGCGATCTCGCGCGGCTCTACGACCAGTGGTTCCTGCGCAAGCTGCCGTCGGGGCGCACCCTGGGTCTCGCGATGAGCCCGCAGCTGGAATCGATCTTCGAGTCGCTCGGTCAGCCGACGGAGTGAGGCGATCGGCGGGCGCGGCGAAGCGGCCCTGCTGTTGCCTTGGCTCGCGCCCGCGACTACGATGGGCATCTTCCGCGCGTCGCCGCGCTTCAGCAAAACTTTTGGGGGATCCATGCTCGCTCGCCGCTTCGCCGCCCGTCGCCGCAGACTCCGGATGGCGCTCGCCGTCAGCCTCGCGCTGTCCTGCTCGGCGGTCGCTGCGAAAGGGACGCTGGTTTACTGCTCCGAGGGCAGCCCCGAAGGCTTCCAGCCGCAGTTCTTCACCACCGGCACGACCTTCGACGCGGTCTCGGTTCCGATGTTCAACCGCCTGGTCGAGTTCGAGATCGGCACGACCAACATCGTGCCGGCGCTCGCCGAATCCTGGACGGTGTCGCCCGACGGCAAGGCTTACACCTTCACGCTGCGCAAGGGCGTCAAGTTCCACAGCAATGCGAACTTCAAGCCGACGCGCGACTTCAACGCCGACGACGTGCTGTTCTCCTGGAACCGGATGGCCGACGAGAATCACCCGTTCCACAAGATGACCGCCGGCCAGACCTTCTCCTACTACGACGACATGGGCATGAAGAACATCGTCGACAAGGTCGAGAGGCTCGACGACTACGCCGTGCGCTTCGACCTGAAGCGGCCGGAGGCGCCGTTCCTGGCCGACATGGCGATGGATTTCGCGTCGATCCTGTCGAAGGAGTACTTCGAGACGATGCAGAAGAAGGGCACGCCGAACGCCGCCGACGTCTATCCGATCGGCACCGGACCCTTCGAATTCGTCTCCTATCAGAAGGACGCGATCATCCGCTACCGCGCCTTCGACAAGTACTGGGGCGGCCGCCCGAAGATCGACAACCTCGTCTACTCGATCACCCGTGATGCCACCGCGCGCTATGCCAAGCTCAAGACGGGCGAGTGCCAGGTCATGGCCTTCCCGAAGCCGGCGGACCTCGACGAGATGAAGAAGGACCCGCAGCTCAACGTGCTCTCGAAGGAAGGCCTCAACATCGGCTACATCGCCTTCAACGTCGAGAAGAAGCCCTTCGACGACAAGCGCGTGCGTCAGGCGCTGAACTATGCGACCAACAAGGACGCGATCCTCAAGGCGGTCTACCAGGGCAACGGCCAGGTCGCGAAGAATCCGATCCCGCCGATCCTGTGGAGCTACAACGACGCGATCAAGGACTACGCCTACGATCCGGCGAAGGCGAGGGAGCTGCTGGCGCAGGCCGGATTCCCCAACGGCTTCGAGCTGGAGCTGTGGTACCTGCCGGTGACGCGGCCCTACAACCCGGACGGCAAGCGCATGGCCGAGATGATCCAGGCCGACTGGGAGAAGGTCGGGGTGAAGGCGAAGCTCCTCACCTACGAATGGGCGGAGTACCGCAAGCGCGCCAAGGGCGGCGAGCACCAGGTGGTGATGTTCGGCTGGTCCGGCGACAACGGCGATCCCGACAACTTCTTCGTGCCGCTGCTGGGCTGCGAGGCGGTGAAGGGCGGCGGGAACAACGCGCGCTGGTGCAACAAGCAGTTCGAGGACCTGGTCGTCAAGGCCGCGCAGACCCCAAAGCAGGCCGACCGCGCCAGGCTCTACGGAGAGGCGCAGGTGATCGTCAAGGAAGAGGCGCCCTGGATCACGATCGCGCACTCGGTGCGCTTCGACCCGCTGCGCAAGGAAGTCAAGGGCTACAAGATGGACGCGACGGCGCACCACTATTTCGACAAGGTCGAGCTCGCGCCGACGCCGTAGGCGCGGGGCTTCGATCCCGGCTCTGGGCGGAGACGATGCCGTATTGGTCATCCCCGCGAAGGCCGGGATCCAAGTTGAGACGCCATTGCACCACCCATAGGAACCTGGGCCCCGGCCTGCGCCGGGGCGACAGGGCGAATCGTCGTCCCCGCGCAAGCGGGGACCCGGTGTCGGTGCCACCCAAAGACGCTGCATTCCCGCCTGCGCGGGAATGACGCGCAGCCCATGCTCGCCTTCGTCCTCCGCCGCGTCGCGCTGATCGTTCCGACCTTCCTCGGCGTGACGCTGCTCGCCTTCGCGCTGATCCATCTCATTCCCGGCGATCCGGTGGAGAACCTCTCCGGCGAGCGCGGGATGGACCCGGCGCGCAGGCTGCGGCTTCTGCACGAGTTCGGGCTCGACCGCCCGCTTCCGGTCCAGTACCTCGACTATGTGGGGCAGGTCCTCGAGGGCGACCTGGGCAGCTCGCTTACGACGCACGAGCCCGTGCTGCAGGAGTTCCGCACGCTTTTCCCGGCGACGGTCGAGCTCGCGTTCTTCGCGATGCTGCTCGCCGTCGCACTGGGCCTCCCGGCGGGAATTCTCGCGGCGATCAGGCGCAACACCGCCGCCGACTACGCTGTCATGGGCATCTCTCTGACCGGTTATTCGATGCCGATCTTCTGGTGGGCGCTTCTGCTCATCCTGTTCTTTTCGGTGCAGCTCGGCTGGACGCCGGTCTCGGGCCGCATCGCGGTCGAATACGACGTCCCGGCGGCGTCGGGCTTCATGCTCGTGGATACGCTGCGCGCCGGCGACTGGGGCGCCTTTCGCTCGGCGCTGTCGCACCTGATCCTGCCGTCGATCGCGCTGGGCACGATCCCGCTCGCCGTGATCGCGCGGATGACGCGCTCGGCGATGCTGGAGGTGCTGCGCGAGGACTACGTGCGCGCAGCCCGCGCCAAAGGGCTCAAGCGGCGGCAGGTGATCGTCGTCCACGCGCTGCGCAACGCGCTCATCCCGGTGATCACGGTGATCGGCCTCCAGGTGGGGCTGCTGCTGTCGGGCGCGATTCTCACCGAGACGATCTTTTCCTGGCCGGGCGTGGGCAACTGGCTGATCCACGGCGTTCAGTCGCGGGACTATCCGGTCGTCCAGGGCGGCATTCTGCTGATCGCGACCATCGTGATCAGCGTGAATCTGATCGTCGATCTCACCTACGGGGTAGTCAACCCGAGGATCCGGCACGCGTGATCGAAGTCGAGGAAAGCCTGGAGGCCGTGGAGCCGGGTCCGCGCGCCGCCGGCCCGCTGACCGAGTTCTGGCACGCGTACGCCCAGAGCCGGGGCGCGCTCGTCGGTCTGGCGATCGCCGTCGCGCTGGTCCTGCTGGCGATCTTCGCCGGTGCGCTCGCGCCGCACTCGCCCTACGAGCAGTACCGCGAGCTCACGCTCAGCCCTCCCGCCTGGCAGGGCGGCGATCCGCGCTTCCTTCTCGGCACGGACGCAGTCGGCCGCGACATCCTTTCGCGCCTGATCTACGGCACGCGGCTCTCGCTGCTCATCGGCCTCATCTCGGTGGCGATCTCGCTCTCGTTCGGCATCGTGCTCGGCGTGATCGCCGGCTACCTCCGCGGCTGGACCGAGACCACGATCATGCGGCTGATGGACGTGATGCTGGCGCTGCCGAGCCTGCTGCTGGCGATCGCCGTCGTCGCGATCCTCGGCCCGGGGCTGATCAACGCGATGTATGCGATCGCGATCGTGCTGGTGCCGCACTACGTGCGCCTGACGCGCGCCGCGGTGATCGCGGAGAAGGCGAGGGAATACGTGCTGTCGTCGAAGATCGCCGGCGCGGGCCCCCTGCGCGTCATGTTCAGCACGATCCTGCCTAACTGCCTCGCGCCGCTGATCGTGCAGGCGACGCTGGGCTTCTCCTCGGCGATCCTCGATGCCGCGGCGCTCGGCTTCCTGGGCCTCGGCGCGCAGCCCCCGATGCCGGAATGGGGCTCGATGCTCGCCGACGCGCTGGAGTTCATCCAGAGGGCGTCGTGGGTCGTGACCTTCCCGGGGCTCGCGATCCTGGTGACGGTGCTCGCCTTCAACCTCATGGGCGACGGCCTGCGCGACGCGCTCGATCCGCGGCTGAAGCGCTGACGACGCCATGGCGCTGCTCGAGGTCGAGGACCTGCATGTCGAGTTCGGTTCGGTGTCGGACCCCATCATCGCGGTCGACGGCGTCCAACTCACGCTGGAGGCGGGCGAGGTCGTCGGCTGCGTGGGCGAGTCCGGATCGGGCAAGAGCGTGACGGCCCTCGCGCTGATGGGCCTCACGGAATTTCCCGGGCGCGTGCGTGCCCACAGGCTCGCGCTCGCCGGCCACGATCTGAGGACGCTTTCGGGCAGGCAGCACCGCCGGATTGTGGGCAAGGAGATCGCGATGATCTTCCAGGACCCGCTCGCGAGCCTCGATCCTTGTTACACGGTGGCATTCCAGCTCGCGGAGACACTGCGCGTGCACGGGACGCACGCGGAGCGCTCGAGCGCGAAGCTGCGACGCGCCCGTGCCCTCGAGCTCCTGCGGCAGGTTGAGATACCGGACGCGGAGGCGCGGCTCGCCGCCTTTCCCCACCAGCTCTCCGGCGGCATGGCGCAGCGGGTGATGATCGCGATGGCGATCGCCTGCAATCCGAAGCTACTGATCGCGGACGAGCCGACGACCGCGCTCGACGTGACCGTGCAGGCGCAGGTGCTCGGGCTGCTCCTCAAGCTCCAGCGCGAGCGCGGCATGGCGCTGCTGCTGATTACGCACGATCTCGCGGTCGTCGCCGAGACGGCGCAGCGCGTGTACGTCATGTATGCGGGCCAGGTCGTCGAGACCGGCCCCGTGCCCGGGATCTTCGCGGCACCGCTGCATCCGTACACGCAGGCGCTGCTCGCGGCGCTGCCCGAGCACAATCTCGATCGGAAGCGCCTGAAGGCGATCCGCGGCGTCGTCCCGGGGTCGCGCGACCGGCCGTCGGGCTGCCTGCTGCATCCGCGCTGCGACTACGCGCTCGAGCGCTGCCGCGCCGAGCGGCCTCGCCTGGAAGGCGCACGCGGACGCGAGTCGCGCTGCCACTTTCCCCTGGACGAGCGGGGGCGCCCCACCCACGGATGGGCGCCGATGTCCCGGGTCCGCGCCTCCAGCCCATGATCGCCGCCGCGCCCCTCCTGGAAGCGAGCGATCTTGCGCGCCACTATCCTGTCCGCCGCGGGTTCCTGCGGAAAAACGGGCTGGTGCGGGCGCTCGACGGCGTGTCGTTCACGGTCGCGCAGGGTCAGACGCTCGCGGTCGTGGGCGAATCGGGCTGCGGCAAGTCGACGCTCGCCAGGGCCGTGACGATGATCGAGCGCCCGACCGCGGGGAGCCTCCGGATCGCGGGCGAAGACGTAGGGACCGCGGACGCGCGCACGCTCAAGCGCCTGCGCCCGAGCGTGCAGATGGTGTTCCAGAATCCCTTCGCGTCGCTCAATCCGCGCAAGCGCGTGTCCGCGCTGCTCGAGGAGCCGCTGGCAGTCAACGACGACCCGGGGCCGGCCGCCCGGCGCGAGGCGGCGCTCGCCATGATGGCGCGGGTCGGGCTGCGCCCCGAGCACTACCGCCGCTATCCGCACATGTTCTCGGGCGGGCAGCGGCAGCGCATCGCGGTCGCTCGTGCGCTCATGCTGCGACCGCGCCTCGTGGTCGCCGACGAGCCGGTTTCGGCGCTGGACGTATCGATCCAGGCCCAGGTCCTGAACCTGCTGATGGACCTGCAGGAGGAGCTCGGGATCGCCTACCTGTTCATTTCGCACAATCTGCAGGTCGTGCGGCACATCGCCGATGCGGTCATGGTCATGTACCTCGGCAAGGCGGTCGAGTACGGTCCGAAGGACGCCGTCTTCCAGCGGCCCGCGCATCCCTACACGCGGGCGTTGCTCGCCAGCACGCCGACGCTCGACCCGCGCTTGCGCCGCGAGCGCATCGCGCTCCGCGGCGAGCTGCCTTCGCCGCTCGCGCCGCCGTCCGGTTGCCGCTTCCATACGCGCTGCCCATACGCGGTGGAGCGCTGCCGCACCGAGGCCCCGGCGCTGCTGCCTCTGCGCGAGGTCCAGGTCGCTTGCCACCGCGCGGCCGAGATCGCGGAGACGCGCTAGCCGGCCTCGAGCGCGCCGGTTCGATGCGCGGAGAACGTTCCCGGGGCTCGCTCCGCTCGCCACCGGGCTTGCGCCGCCGCCCGGGCGCGGCGCCGCGTTGACGCTGCCGCGACCTTTCGGCATCATCGACCGAGGTCATCCAATCTCAAGGGCGCGTCCCGCGCGCCTAGACAACAACTCCTTGCTCGCCTTCATCCTTCGCCGCGCCCTCCAGTCGATCGTCGTCATGGCGGTCGTCGCGTTGATTGCGTTCGGCCTGTTCACGTTCACGGGCGACCCGGTGACCTTCATGGTCGGGCAGGACGCCACTCAGGAGCAGCGCGCGCAGCTGCGCTCGGAACTGGGCCTGGACCAGCCGTTCTACGTGCAGTTCGGGCGCTTCGTCGGCCGCGCGCTCCACGGTGAATTCGGGCTGTCGCTGCGGCAGGGCCGCCCGGTATCCACGCTGCTCAAGGAGCGCCTCCCGGCGACCCTCGAGCTCGCCCTGACCGCCGCCGTGCTGGCGCTGATCCTCGGCATCCCGGCGGGGGTGTACACGGCGCTGCGGCGCGACTCGTGGCTCTCCCACCTCCTGCTCAGCGTGTCGCTGGTCGGAGTGTCGCTGCCGACGTTCCTCATCGGCATCCTGCTCATCCTGATCTTCGCGGTGGTCCTCGGCTGGCTGCCTTCCTTCGGACGCGGGGAGACCGTGGCGCTCGGCTGGTGGACGACCGGCTTTCTCACCAAGAGCGGGCTCAAGGCGCTGGTCCTGCCGTCGATCACGCTGTCGCTGTTCCAGATGACCCTGATCATGCGCCTCGTGCGCGCCGAGATGCTCGAAGTGCTGCGCACCGACTACATCAAGTTTGCGCGTGCCCGCGGGCTCACCGATCGCGCGATCCACTTCGGGCATGCGCTCAAGAACACGCTGGTGCCCGTGATAACCATCACCGGGCTGCAGCTCGGCGCGATCATCGCCTTCGCCATCATCACCGAGACGGTGTTCCAGTGGCCGGGCATGGGCCTGCTGTTCATCCAGGCGGTGAGCTTCGCCGACGTGCCGGTGATGGCTGCGTATCTCTGCTTCATCGCACTCGTCTTCGTGGTCATAAATCTCATTGTCGACCTGCTCTACTACGCGGTCGACCCGCGGCTGCGCATCGAGCGCCTCGTTGCCGCCCACTGAGCGCCCGCGCCGATGACCCCGGTCGACTACCTCCGCAACGAGCACGCCGAGCTCACCTCGCTGCGGCGCGACCTGCACGCGCATCCGGAGCTCGGCTTCGAGGAGCATCGCACGGTCGAGGTGGTGACGCGCGAGCTCGACCGGCTCGGCGTCGAGTACCACACCCGGGTGGGCAAGACCGGCGTCGTCGCGGTGATCCGCGGCCGGAGCGGCGACAGCGGCCGCGCGGTCGGGCTGCGCGCCGACATGGACGCGCTGCCGATGCACGAGGAGAACGATTTCCCGCACGCCTCGCGCTTCAAGGGGCGGATGCACGGCTGCGGCCACGACGGACACACCGCCATGCTGCTCGGCGCCGCGCGCTACCTCGCTGCGACCCGGCGTTTCGACGGCACCGCCTATCTCATCTTCCAGCCCGGCGAAGAAGGCTACGCCGGAGGCAAGGCGATGGTCGAAGACGGCCTCTTCGAGCGCTTTCCCGCCGACGAGATCTACGCGCTGCACAACTGGCCCGCGCTGCCGCCGGGAACGATCGCGGTGCGCCCGGGGCCGATGATGGCCGCGGCCGACCGCATCGAGATCCACGTCGAAGGGCGCGGGGGCCACGGCGCGCACCCCTACCTCGCGGTCGACCCGGTCCTGGTCGCCGGACACATCATCACCGCCGCGCAGTCGATCGTCTCGCGCAACGTCAGCCCGCTCGACACGGCGGTGGTGAGCCTCTGCGCGATGCACGCCGGCAACCTGGCGGCGATGAGCGTGATTCCGCGCGACGCGCGGCTGGTCGGAACCGTGCGCACGTTCCGGCCCGAAACGCAGGACGCGATCGAGCGCAGGCTCAACGACTTGGTGCATTCCATCGCGGCGGCCTTCGGCGCGAACGCCACGCTCAAGTACGAGCGGGTGTATCCGGCGACGATCAACAGCGAGCGCGAGGCGGAGTTCGCGGCAAGCGTCGCGGATACGCTGGTCGGACCGGAGAACGTGGTGCGCAACCTCGAGCCCAGCATGGGATCGGAGGACTTCTCCTTCATGCTGCAGCGGCGCCCGGGCGCCTACGCCCGGCTGGGGCAGGGCGGCGCCGAAGGCGGCTGCTTCCTGCACAACAGCCGGTACGACTTCAACGACGACGTCATTCCGATCGGCGCCGGCTATCTCGCCGCGCTCGCCGAGACGGCACTGCCGCTCGAGCGATGAGTCCTTCATCCTACTTCGCGCAGAGCTACGGCGAGGCGCGCGACAAGTTCCTCGCCGCGGCGGCCGCGCGGGGGGCACGCACGTCGCGGCACGTGCACCCGAGCGAGCGTGGCGCGAGGGGCGAGGAGCTCTCGATCGACCTGGCGGAGATCGGCGACGAGCGCTCGCAAGCATTGCTGCTCCTGAGCTCCGGCACCCACGGCGTCGAAGGCTTCTGCGGATCCGGCTGCCAGGTCGCCCTGCTCCGCGACGAGGCCTTCGTCGGGGCGGTCTCGCGGTCGGGCGTCGCGGTGCTGATGCTGCACGCCCTCAACCCCTACGGCTTCTCGCACCTGCGGCGTGCCAACGAAGACAATGCCGATCTCAATCGCAACTTCGTCGATTTCACGCGCCCGCTGCCCGCCACGCCCGCCTATGCGGAGATCCATCCGCTGCTGCTGCCCGCGACCTGGCCCGCCCCCGACGACACCGAGGCGAGGCTCCACGCCTGGATCAAGGCGCACGGGGAGAAGGCCTTCCAGGCCGCGGTGAGCGGCGGCCAGTACAGCCACCCCGACGGAATGTTCTACGGCGGGAGCGAGCCGTCCTGGAGCAACGCCTCGCTGCGCGCAGTGCTCCGGGCGCGCGCCTCGCCCCGGCAGCGGCTCGGGTGGATCGATTTCCACACGGGGCTCGGTCCGCGCGGCCACGGCGAGATGATCTACTCGGGTCGCGACGACCGCGCCGCGGTCGCCCGCACCAGAGCCTGGTGGGGTGAAGCCGTGACGTCGTTCTTCGACGGCTCTTCGACCTCGGCGCACGTGACCGGGATCATCACCGACGCCGGCGGCTCCGAGTGCCCGAATACCGAGATGACGGCGATGGCGCTCGAATACGGGACCTATCCTCTCGCGCACACGCTGCAGGCGCTGCGCGCGGAGCACTGGCTGCACAACCATCCCGACGCGCCCGTGCCGCAGCGCGAAGCCATCAAGCGCGGTATCCGCGACACGTTCTACATCGACGCCGACGACTGGAAGGCGGCGGTCTGCGAGCAGGCGAGGGCGGCCTGTCTCAAGGCTCTCGCCGCTCTGGCGCCGGCGGCGGTCCACAGCTGAAGACACGCGGCAACGCATCTTGGAAAACGGAGGCCATCGACCATGAGGACGTTCCGATTCACCAAAGCTCTTTTCGCCGCGGCGGTCGTCGCCGGCGGATTCGCCGCCGCGTCCGCGCTGGCGGCGACGTTCAAGTTCGCCGACCAGGGCGACTCCATCTCGATGGATCCGCACGCGCTCAACGAGACGCTCCAGCTCAACATAACCGGCAACATGTACGAGCCGCTGGTCGGCCGCGGCAAGAAGCTCGAGCTCGAGCCGCTCCTCGCCACGACGTGGAAGCAGACGGCTCCGACGGTCTGGCGCTTCACCCTGCGCCCGAACGTCAAGTTCCACGACGGCACACCGTTCACCGCCGACGACGTGATCTTCAGCTACGAGCGCGCCAAGGCGGACGGCTCCGACATGAAGACCTACGTCGGCCCGATCAAGGAGATCAGGAAGATCGACGACCTCACGATCGACATCGTGACGAGCGAGCCCTTCCCGATCCTCCCGGACACGATCAACCAGTGGTACATCATGAGCAAGGCGTGGTGCGAGAAGAACAACGCCACCACCCCGGTCGACGTGCGCAAGGGCAAGGAGAACGCCGCCACGCTGAAGGCGAACGGGACGGGTCCGTTCATGCTCAAGTCCCGCGAGCCGGGGGTGCGCACTGTGCTGGTGCCGAATCCGAACTACTGGACCAAGATCGAGAGCAACATCACCGAGGCCGTGTTCACGCCGATCGGCAACGCGGCCACGCGGGTCGCGGCGCTCATCTCGGGCGATATCGACATGATGGAGCCGGTGCCGCTCCAGGACCTCGACAAGCTGCGCGCGGATCCGAACCTCAAGCTGATGGTGGGGCCGGAGCTGCGCACCATCTTCCTGGGAATGGACCAGTCGCGCGACGAGCTTCTTTACTCGAACGTGAAGGGCAAGAACCCGTTCAAGGACAAGCGCGTTCGCCAGGCGTTCTACCAGGGCATCGACGAGGACGCGATCGCCAAGACCGTCATGCGCGGTGCCGCGACGCCGAGCGGCCTCATGATCGCCCCCGGCATCCGCGGCTACGACAAGGCGCTCAATACCCGGCTGCCCTACGATCCGGTCGCGGCCAAGAAGCTGCTGGCCGACGCGGGCTATCCCAACGGCTTCATCGTCAGCATGAACTGCCCGAACGACCGCTATGTCAACGATGCGCAAATCTGCCAGGCGGTCTCGGCGATGCTCGCCAAGATCGGCGTCAAGGTCAATCTCAACGCCGAGACCAAGGTCACCTACTTCCCCAAGATCCTGTCGCGCGACACGTCGTTCTACCTGCTGGGCTGGACGCCAGGCTCCTACGACGCCCACAACGCGATCTACGCCCTGATCATGTCGCCGGGCGCGTCGGGCCAGGGACAGTTCAACCTCGGCAGCTACTCGAACAAGCGCGTGGACGAGCTGGGCAACGAGATTGCCCGCGAGCTCGACCCGAAGAAGCGCGACGCGGAGATCGCGGAGCTGTTCAAGATCCACCGAGACGAGATCGGGAACATTCCGCTGCATCAGCAGGCCCTCGCCTGGGGGATGAAGAAGAACGTCGATCTCACGCAGCTCGCCGACAACAACAACTGGCTCAAGTGGGTAGTGATCAAGCCGGCGCCGTGATGCGGACGCAAGGCGAGCCGCGCGACGGGAAAGCTCGGCGTCCCCGCGAAGGCCGCGACCCGGCGGCCTCGCCTCCGGACAACGCCGGATTCCCGCTCGCGCGGGAATGACGATACCGGCATGGCCACCATCGCCGCGCCGTCCCGCCTCGCCCGCTGGTGGGACGGCGACATCGCCTGGAGCTTCCGGCATTCGCCGGTCGCGGTCGTCTCGGCGATCGTGCTGGCCCTGTGCCTTGGGGCGGCGCTGTTCGCGCCGTGGGTGGCGCCGCACAACCCCTTCGACCTCGCCACGCTCAACCTGAGCGACGCGCTCACGCCTCCGCACGGCATGGAGGGCGCGAAACCGGAGTACCTCCTCGGTACCGACGACCAGGGACGCGACGTGCTGTCCGCGATCATGTTCGGCACGCGGATCTCGCTGCTCGTCGGCGCCCTCGCGGTGGCGCTGTCGGTGGCGATGGGCGTGAGCCTCGGGCTCGCCTCGGGCTACTCCGGCGGCCGGGTCGACGCGTTCATCATGCGCGCCGCCGACGTGCAGCTCTCCTTTCCGGCGATTCTCATCGCGCTCCTGATCGACGGCGTGGCGCGGGCCGTGCTGCCGCGCAGCGCGCACAGCGACCTGGCGCTCTTCGTGCTGGTCCTCTCGATCGGCGTGTCCAACTGGCCGCAGTACGCGCGGACGGTCCGCGGTTCGACGCTGGTGGAGAAGAACAAGGAATACGTGCAGGCCGCGCGGGTCATCGGCGTCAGGCCGGCGGCGATCGTGTTCCGGCACCTGCTGCCCAACGTGCTCGGCCCGGTGCTGGTGCTCGCCACCATCAACATCGCGACCGCGATCGTGCTCGAAGCCACGCTTTCGTTCCTCGGCGTCGGCGTGCCGCCGACGCGGCCGTCGCTGGGAACGCTGATCCGCGTCGGCAACGATTTTCTGTTCTCCGGGGAATGGTGGATCACCATCTTCCCGGGAGCCGCGCTGGTGATCCTGGTCCTAGCGATCAACCTGCTCGGCGACTGGCTGCGCGACGCGCTCAACCCCAAGCTCAAGTGATCCGCTGATGGTCGACGCGCTGCTCGCGGTCACGGATCTGCGCGTCGAGTTCCCGACGCGCCACGGGACGCTGGTCGCGGTCGACGGCGTGTCGCTGTCGATCGCGCGGGGCGAGGTGCTCGGCGTCGTCGGCGAATCCGGCGCCGGCAAGTCGCTGACCGGCGCCGCGGTCATCGGGCTCATCGACCCTCCCGGCCGCATCGGGGCGGGCGAGGTCTGGCTCGCCGGCCGACGCATCGACAACCTCCCCGCGGAAGGCCTGCGCCGCATTCGCGGCCGCGAGATCGGGGCCGTGTTCCAGGACCCGCTCACCTCGCTGGATCCGCTCTACACGATCGGCCGCCAGCTCACGGAGACGATGACGACGCACCTCAAGCTGTCGTCTTCGACTGCGCGGCAGCGCGCCCTCGATCTTCTGGGTGAAGTCGGGATCCCCGCGCCGAAGCGGCGCTTCGACCACTATCCGCATCAGTTCTCCGGCGGGATGCGCCAGCGGGTCGTGATCGCCCTGGCGCTCGCGGCCAACCCGAAGCTCATCATCGCGGACGAGCCGACGACGGCGCTCGACGTCTCGATCCAGGCACAGATCATCGCGCTGATGAAACGCCTGTGCCGCGAGCACGGAACGGCCGTGATGCTGATCACGCACGACATGGGCGTGATCGCGGAGACGGCGGACCGGGTCGCGGTGATGTACGCGGGCAGGATCGTCGAGATCGGGCCGGTCGCCGACGTCATCCACGACCCGCGGCATCCCTATACGCAGGGGCTGATGGGCTCGATTCCCTCGATCGTCGCCGATCGGGACGAACTAGCGCAGATCGAGGGCGCGATGCCGCGGCTCACCGCCATTCCTGCCGGCTGCGCGTTCCACCCGCGCTGCCCGCACGCCTTCGACCGCTGCCGGCGCGAGCGGCCCGAGCTCATGCCTGCGGGCGCGACCCGCGCTGCCTGCTGGCTGGTGGCCGCGTGAAGACGCCCGCCGCCGGAGCGTTGCCGGGCGCGCCGCTGGTCGAGCTGGTCGACGTCGCGCGCCACTTCGACGTCTCCCCGCCGTGGCTCAACCGGATGCTCGAAGGCAAGCCGAGGGCTCTGCTGAAGGCGGTGGACGGAGTGAGCCTCTCGATCGCGCGCGGCGAAACGCTCGGGCTGGTCGGGGAATCCGGATGCGGCAAGTCCACTGTCGCCCGGCTCATCGTCGGCCTGTACCGGCCGACCCGCGGCGAGATCCGCTACGGCGGCCGGAGGATCGACCTCGACGGCGCGCGGCGCCCGGTGCGACGGGAAATGCAGATGATCTTCCAGGATCCCTACGCGAGCCTCAATCCGCGCTGGCACGTCTCCGACATCGTGGCCGAGCCCCTGCTCGCGGCTCCGGGGGAAGAACGCCTTTCCGGGCCCGCGATCGCGGCCCGCGTCGCCGAGCTCCTCGAGCAGGTCGGCCTGGTGCGCGCCGACGGCGCCAAGTTCCCGCACCAGTTCTCGGGCGGTCAGCGCCAGCGGATCTCGATCGCCCGGGCGCTCGCGGGCAGCCCGAAGTTCCTCGTCTGCGACGAGCCGACCTCCGCGCTCGACGTCTCGGTGCAGGCCCAGGTGCTCAACCTGATGCGGCGGCTGCAGCGAGAGCTGGGCCTGACGCTGCTCTTCATCTCCCACAATCTCGCCGTCGTGCATCACGTTGCCGACCGGGTCGGCGTGATGTACCTCGGGCGAATCGTCGAGGTCGCGGGGACGAAAGCGCTTTTCGCCGATCCGCAGCACCCCTACACCCGCATGCTGCTCGAGGCGGTGCCCGACCTGGCGCTGACCGGCAAGCCGCGCACCGCGGTGGCGGGCGAGGTCCCCAACCCGCTGGAGCCGCCGAAGGGCTGTGCGTTTCATCCGCGCTGCCCGTATGCGAACGAGCGCTGCCGCGTCGAGGTTCCGCTGCTCAAGCCGGTGCGTCGCGCGGGGGCCGATGCCGGAGAAGCTGCGTGTCACGCCGTCGAGGAGGGACGCCTCGCGCGGTCCCCTACGGTCCGCGTCTGAGGGGCGTGGGAAGCGCCGCTTCGGTCGCGGCCGCGCCGACGAGATCGGCTATAATCACCGCTCGAATGGCGGGCCGCTCACCAGAGGCGGGCCTGCTGCGTCGTGCCGCAACGTCCGCCGGCACGCACCCTGGTTAGTGCAGTCCGTCTCCAGAAGAAACGAATTGCGCCTCACTGAAATCAAGCTGGCCGGGTTCAAGTCGTTCGTCGACCCGGTCACAATCGCGACCCCGGGACAACTCGTCGGCATCGTCGGCCCCAACGGCTGCGGCAAGTCGAACGTCATCGACGCCGTTCGCTGGGTGCTCGGGGAGTCCAAGGCTTCCGCGCTGCGCGGCGAGTCGATGCAGGACGTCATCTTCAACGGCGCCGGCGACCGCGCGCCGGTCGGGCGCGCCTCGGTCGAGCTGTTCTTCGACAACAGCCAGGGGCGCGTCGGCGGCCAGTGGGGCCGCTACACCGAGCTCTCGATCAAGCGCGTGCTGACGCGCGACGGCGACTCGACCTACTACATCAACAGCATCCCGGTGCGCCGCCGCGATATCCACGACCTCTTTCTGGGCACCGGGCTCGGCCCCCGCGCCTACGCCATCATCGAGCAGGGGATGATCAGCCGCGTGATCGAGGCGCGGCCCGAGGAGCTGCGGGTGTTCCTCGAGGAGGCCGCCGGCGTGTCGAAGTACAAGGAGCGGCGCAGGGAAACCGAGTCGCGGCTTGCCGACACCCGCACCAATCTCGCACGCGTCGAGGACATCCGCACCGAGCTCGCGGGCCAGCTCGAGAAGCTCGAGGCGCAGGCGCAGGTCGCGGCCCGGTACCGCGACTTCGAGACGAGGCTCAAGCAGGCGCAGCATCTCGCCTGGTTCGCGAAGCAGCAGGATGCCGTGCGGCTGCGCGAGCGATACGCGGGCGACATCGCCAACCTCAGCGCCGCGTTCGAGGCGGTGCAGGCGGAACTGCGGGCGGCCGAGAACGGTGTCGAGCGGCTGCGCGCCGAGCAATACCGGGCCGGCGACGAGCTCCACGAGAAGCAGGGCGCCTTTTACGCAGCCAATGCCGAGGTGACGCGGCTCGAGCAGCAGCTTCAGTTCGCGCGCGAGAGCGAGGAGCGCCTCGCGCAGCAGGCCGCGCAGATCGATGAGCTGCTGGCCGGGCTCGCGACGCAGATCGACACCGTGGCGCGCGAGGCCGGAGACGGGCGGCGCGAGCTCGAGACCGCGATCGAGCGCAGCGCGGCCGCTGCGGGGAGCGAGCGCGAGGCGGCCGCTGCGATGCCTGACGCGGAAGCCGCCGTGGCATCGACGGAGGATGCGCTTGCCGAGGTCCAGCAGCGCGTGGCCGCGCGCGAGCAGGCAATCCGCGTCGGCGAGACCCGGCGCGAGAGCGCCGACAAGGCGCTCGCGGCGCTCGAGCAACGGCGCGGGCGGCTCGACGCGGAGGCTGCGTCGCTCGGGAGGCCGCTCGCCGAGCAGATCGCGCTGGTGGCCGAACAGCTCGAGCAGGAGAGCGCCGACCTGGCCGGTCGAGAGGCCGCGCTGGGCGGGCTGCGCGAGGCGGTGCAGGCCTTGCAGGAGCGCCAGCGCGCCGCGAGCGATGCCTGGGAGCAGGCGAGCCGCGCGCTCGCCGAGCGCGAAGCGCGTTCGACCGCGCTCGCCGCATTGCAGGCGAAGATCGGGCGCGGCAAGGACGTCGATGAATGGCTCGCGGCGCGCCGCCTCGAGCACGCGCGTCGGCTCTGGCAACAGCTCGACATCGAGCCCGGCTGGGAGGATGCACTGGAGGCGGTGCTGCGCGAGCGGCTCAACGCGCTCGAGATCGAGCGGCTCGACGCGGCGCTCGCTTGGCTGGAGG